>Ga0115550_1001538_pt1 | contig 17138 bp, 16 predicted proteins | sample COGITO_mtgs_1005_FD_87177 | JGI IMG/M metagenome (GOLD analysis project Ga0115550, IMG submission 87177) | Pelagic marine microbial communities from North Sea - COGITO_mtgs_100511 | ecosystem: Environmental > Aquatic > Marine > Epipelagic | place: Germany:Helgoland, sampling site Kabeltonne... | reverse complement strand
CTTATGAGCTTCATGTGGAATAAATGTTGTCATGAGTATACGTCGTGAATACTTATCATTTTTCAATAAATCCATACAATATTGAATTTGATTAAACCCTTGATTTTCATAATTAATGTGACAACCTTGGTAATCAGTACCGGCATGATTTAATACAAACCCATACATATTTCCAATATCACCTTCTTGATAAGGTAGATTACGTCCTTCCAAAAATTCCTTGGTGGTATTTCCCTTCCAAATATTGATCTTTTTATCTTCTAAAATTTTACTATCGGTTTTCCCCCGAATGAACCACATAAGCTCTTCAAAAATACCACGGACAAACATTTTTTTAGTAGTAAGTATGGGAATTGTTTTTTCATGTCAAATTCCAATCTTTCTCCGAATATGGATTTAGTAACAGAATTGCGAGTGCCTCTTTCATCACCATATTCTAATATAGTAGCAAGTAAACGCAAGTACCCTTCTTCTCCAATATTTGCCATAAATAGTATACTTCACGCATAATATTTATACCATTTTCATAAACGTTTTTTATTCTATTCCGTCAAATAGATGACAAAAATAACGTTTGATTTTTCACTATTGTCGTAAATATTGTTTGGTTGAATGGTGGAGATTCCACAACCCTTCACTTTATATGTTTGTCTTTTTTGAATGAATAATTTATTAGCGGGAATAGAAATCAATTGATTTCCTAATTGGTATTCAATATGGTCATTAGCAAAGACATCACCGATGTTTTTATACAAACTAATAATGACATTATTTCCATCATCTAGAGAGATATTCTCCGGTAATTCAGGGATACATTTAACAATCAAGTTATGAGATTTATGTTTATAATAGACTTCGTCGTGCCAAAGAGGGACATAATACGTTTCTTCCTCAAAGTCCAGTTTATAAATGTTATCATTAATCAAGTCATCAATACTAGGATTGACAATAATAATATTATCACTCTCCACTTTCTCGTTAATAATTTGCCTAATTCTCTCTACAGTCTCACTACTGATATATAATATATGTTGGTATGTATTGATGAACTCATAGATTTGTATAGCCTTGTCCTTATCCATATTCTCAAATAACTTCATGGATACATTCTGGCAATCCGCAAAGATAGAGTGTATTACATTATCAACTTCAGATTGGTTCTGTGTAAAGAACGAAGAGAGAAAATCACCAAATAATGAATTATAATCATTGGCTCCACCACTACATGTTGGTTGATAATTCCCATCATCCGGATTATTTTTACCATTATGGCTATCTTTATTATCCCTTTCAAGATAAGCATTTAAGAATTCATACGATTCGCCAATGACTTTGAATTTGTTTTCATATACATTGTCGGTATCGGGCATATGCTTATCGGGATGATACTTGAGAGCCATAATTCTATATTGTTTCTTTAATTCATTGAGAGAAAATGGCTTATTAATTTGAAGATGTAAGCACGCTTTATTTAAATCCATGTATTTTATTTATTAGATTATACAAATATTTCTCTAAATGGTAAATAGGTCTATAATTATTGTTATAATATTGAAAAAACGAGTAGGTGTCTATAAAAATATCACTAACAGTATTTTCTGTAATATTATTATTTTTAATACATTTTTTTAACAATAGCCATACTACGGTGCCAATTTCCATATCATAAATAAAAATGTCATAAATAATATCACGAAACTGACCAAACTTGATATTGGAGGGATCCATCATTAATTGATGTAATTGTTCCACATAATTATGTATATTTACAGTAAATGATATGGTTCCGCTAGAGATACATTTAATATTATGAATTAGTTTTACATTATAATTAGCGGGTAAATTTTTATCCAGAATTTTATTGTATTGTGTTTTACTAGGTCTTGGAACAGATATAATATGAAAATTATTGATAATATTATCGGGAATGAAGGAAACACTTTCACTAATAAGAATATATGTTAATTTAATTGATTTATTGTTTCGTTGAATATAACTGTAAAAACATTCCAATAATTCACTATGAATTTTGTGGAAATTTTTACAAACAATAATGCCTGTCTTATTTACTCTTGATGAGATAACATCAATAATATTACTATAAATGTCATGCCATAATATTTTGGCATTACACCCTAAAATTGCCATATCAATTTCAAAATGAATATCACTTATTTTAAAATAGTAATTTGTTTTATTATAAATAACTGTTAATTTTTTTTCATATTTTAACTCACTTGGACTATATCTTTTAACAACGTTTAACATTTGTGTATATTTTCCTACACCAGATGGTCCATAAAATATCAAATTATTCAAATTATCTACGTTTTTTGGAAATTTATCATATGACTTTTGTAGATTTCGGTGAAGTGATATTTTACTTGAATTTTGTATATAATCATCAAAATAGGTAGATAAGAACTTCATTACTAGTATATTATTATCTATTAATGAAACCTTTATTAACTAATTATAGATAATATATATGTAAATAAGGATAAAGGTTTTACACTATAATATATTATCTTATCTTATCAATGAACGTAATATTATCATCTAATCAATTTAACAAATCAAGTATATATTATGACGAACCTATACAAAATATTATTATGGATAATAGTAAATTTATTAAAATAACTTATTCAACTGAAGACGTTATGTTATCTGGTATTTATTTATCACTGCCTATAAAATATAGTAAATATGAAGATTTTTATAAAAAAACGAGAGTTATATATGATACACAATTAAATTACCAATTATTAAACGATATATATGAAATTGAAACCATGATATTAAATAAATATAGCAACAATTCTAAAACACAGAAAAGAAGTCTTCGCAACTCATTAAATACAGGTGTAATAAAATATTTCTCAATGGACAATAAACCATACAATAACAATAAAGTATTCATATTAAAAATTTCTGGAATATGGGAAAATGATACCGAATATGGTATTACTTATAAAATAATGTAATGTGTTTTATTGTTAGTTTATCCATCTGTAGAGAAGAATTTTAATATGACTTGAAGAATACCAGTAAATCCTAAATTTATAATAGTTAATATAAGAACTAGACTAGTTAGTTCACTAGTTATTGTTGCTAATAATCCATTACTAGAGATATCGTCACCCACTTTATCCATAGTTAAGATATCCATCAAATAATAAATAACCACACCTACTTGTAATAATATAAAGAACGATGATAAGGAAGACCAAGTATAATATTCAGTTGATATATGACCTTCATTAATATCTTTATAAAATGTTATATTTTGATATAATATTAATCCAATAATAATTCCTAGTAAAATTACAGGCATAGCCGTTTTTAAAATAACTTTTATAAATTCCAGATGGCTATTTGTATTGGGTTGTTTATATGTCATTCCGACTGAAGTAACTAACAATCCTAGTAATGCTAAAAGACTAGCAGAATAGCCATACATGGTAGCTGTAGCATAATCCTTAGATTTTTCAGCAAAAATCATGCGAATCAATATGCCCATAACAGCTAAAAATGAAAATATTCTTATATCGTATCCTATTTTACCAATTCGCGAGGTTATGTTTGTAGCGGTTGATGTGAATTCATTATCACCTCCACGTTGTATTTTAGGTTTAGTTTTATATTTATTTTTATCTATTCCTTTTCCCATATAAAGTATATTATTATTATTATTTTCTGAATTCATATTACCCAAAAATGTCTAAAATATATGATATTATGGCAAACAATTCGCAAACAATTCGCAAACAATTCGCAAACAATTCGCAAACAATTCGTAAATTATTTCTCATAATATCATATAATGAGTCAATATCCTCAATATAATGTAAATAACGAACATCAACTAATAAGAAGACAAAATACATATGTACTTGATCGCAAATTAGTGACTATTCATAGCGAGGATCGTGATACAAGCAAATGGCCCAATTCTAATCATTTTGAGGTTGAATTACCTAGTACATTGTTAAATGTTCAGTCAATGAGATTGGTAGAAATTCAATTGCCTGCGAACCAATATGTATTTAGTAATAATCAGCAAAATACAAAAATTCAGTTTCAACTTATACCAAACGTATCTACGCAATCAATTATTTATATAGCTTTGGCAAATAATATAAACAATCCATATACTCTTACAATCCAAGAAGGGTTTTATAGTCCAGATGAAATGGCTAATGAGTTACAAAATGGTATGAATAATGCTGTAACTGATTTTTTAATGACAGATCCATCTGCCGCCAGCATAGGTGCTACATATAGCAATTTTAAAGTTCGTTACGACAGAGTAGGTCAACAAATGTTTTTCGGAAATACCTATGACAATTTTAAATTACAATTTAATGTAAAGATTGATTACGATGTTCCATGTAGTGCTATTATAGGGGACAATCAAAGCGCAAATGTTTGGGAACAAAACGCAAATTGGGGTTTACCTGCTTATTTGGGTTTTCAAAAATCGGAATATACTACCACCGAAACAAGCGGTAATGTCTTATTTAATTACGACGTTAGTAATATTTGGTTAAGTCCTGACCCAACCTACACGCCTCCAGGATTTGATACATTTTGTTATTATGTAGCAGGTCCAAAGACGATTTCCATGTTTGGTGATAGTGCCATTTACATGGAATTTGATAAATTTAATACAATGGACGAGTTAAAACCATATGTGGAGCGAACAAATCAAACATATAATAATGATTACAATGGTAGAATAAATTCGGTATTTGCTAAAATACCAGTTACTCCTGGTGGACAAAATAGTCAAATATTTGATTCAAGAAATGGCTTTTTACAAAATGTTTCTCAATATCACCCAGCAATTGATAAAATAAAAAAGGCGAAATTTAAATTCCGTTATCATGACGGACGATTGGTTGATTTCAAGGATAATAATTTCAATTTTACCATTGCTTTTAATCAATTAAAAGACGAAATAGCCCGTGATTATGTGGTGCGCGTACCCGAAGAATATCGCCTGTAATTGTTACATCCTCGTGACAAGTATTGTAGTGTGATTATAGGTATTTTTATGTAAATATACAATATAGTGTAATGATCATGTCAGGGGTAATCTTATGGTTATGTTTCGGTTCAACAATACTATGTATTGTATCTAATATGTCCACTATATCTTAGAAGGAATAGAATTGATAAGATGATATTCAAATATAATAAAATTGAATTATATAATTTTTACAATATAGTTTGTAAAAATTATAATCATGTCTGAGGTAATATTGCTCGTACTATTTGGTCTCATAATATTGTTCATGGTATCTGCGCCAGTTCTTGGCGATGCGAATGATAGACGTGTTGCCCCACGTTAAATAACTATTTACCATTTGCGATTCATTTACTATTATCTACAAATCGTTCAATTTCATCCTCGGGGCAAGTATTATAGTTGCCCTTAAACCCGGCTAATTTGATAAACTTGGGTTTACTCATATTATGTGTTTTATAAAAAATGTAATTGCCGAATTTACCACTACGAATACTAATCTCGTCATTAATGTTTCTCACTATAGAGGTATTCAATGTAACTTTATTTTCTATAATTGGAATTAAATCATCTATTGTCAATTCATCAATTGGTGTTTTAATTCCATTCAATGATTTCTTGTTATCTTTTCCCCAAGTAATATAATTACCAAACTTTCCCTTTTTTACAAAAACGTCATCGCCTTTATATTTACCAATACTTTTACCAGATACGGCACCACTCTGGGTTTCAACAATATCCTCTAATTTATATTGATTCTTTTTCAATTTGTCAATATCAATATCCTTCTTTACATTCTTGAATGTGACTTTATCACCAGTACCACATTTGATTACTGGTCCATATTTACCAATCATATAAGTATGGTTATCATCTATTTTGATGATTTGTTTGTCGTCTTCACCCAAATCCTTGGCACATTCGCTAATATCATCCAAACACGTTTTACATAATTGGTGCCATATAGCCGAACCTTTCGCTATACTATCCAATTCAGTCTCCATATTTCGTGTGTATTCGTAATCAAATAGTTTCTCAAAATGTTGTAGAAGAAATTCTAGAACCAGTACTCCTAATGGTTGAATCACTAATTTTCCCTTTTCATTGCCGAATTCTCGCTCATCTTCTATTTCGGCAAGTTCATCTTGAACCAATTCATAATCAATACATTTGATTTTTTTTCCTTTGACATTGTCTTTTTTCACATATCCGCGCTCCTGTATTTTGTCAATTAAACTGGAAAAGGTGGATGGTCTTCCAATGCCGTTTTCTTCCAATAGTTGAACCAATTTTGCTTCAGTATAATGCGATTTTAAATCCTTGATACTCACTTTACATGCGATTTTATTGTATTGAACAATGGCGTTATTTTTTATGGTTTGTAGAAATTTGAATTCGGGATTTTCCTTTTCATATCCTCTTACTATTTTCCAGCCAGGGAAATTCACCTCTTCGGCACTATATTTATATTCCTTCTCCTCAGGAGCACTAATTTTAGCACTGACTGATTGATACAATGCCGGACTCATACAACTTTCCATAGTAACCGACCAAATAATATGATACATTTTCCTTTCTCTCGCACTAAATGAATCTTCGCCAATCTTTTCACAAGAAACGTCGGTCGGACGAATCGCCTCATGTGCTTCTTGTGCGTTATTTTCATCTCCTTTATCTTTTTTAGCACCCTTATCACCCTTTTTGGTTGACGCCTTTTTTGAAACTTTTTTAGCTTTTTCTTTTTTTTCTGTCTTGTCTACCTTTCGCTCACACAACCGCTTCACATCTTCATGTAAATAATCATTGCCATATTTGTCTTTAATAAATTCACTAGCAACTTCAATGAAATCCGCACTATAAGTGGTGCTATCTGTTCTCATATAGGTAATTAAACCTGCCTCGTATAATTTTTGACATATAGACATGGTTTCCTTAGGCGAAATATTCAATTCACTAGATGCCTTTTGTTGGAGGGAACTAGTAGTGAATGGTGTAGGTGGATTTTTGGTAGTTTGTTTTGGCTTCGTACATGAATAAACGTGGTCATATTCTACGGTTGCTTCCAAGAATTGTTCCATAGTATTGGTTGTTGTGTTAAATCCAATTATTTCAAAGTTGTGATTAAGGACAAACCCTAAATTCATTTGGCTGAAATAACCGGTTGTATTATATACCTTTTTTCCGGGAGAATTATCAATGTCTTTTTGATTATCATATACAATTCTTAGAGCAGGTGTTTGGCATCTTCCGGCGGATAGTCCAGTAGCTGTTTTCCGGGAAATATGTTTCCACAACATAGGACTGATTTTATACCCTACAATGACGTCCAATATTTGTCTAGCCTGTTGAGCATAAATGACGTCCATATTGAGGGTAGTAGGATTATGTACTGCTTTCACAATTGCGTCTTTTGTAATCTCGTGGAAAATAATGCGTTTTGTCGTGAGGGGCAGATTGAATACTTGACAAATATGCCAACCAATGGCTTCTCCTTCACGGTCATCGTCTGACGCCAATAAAACTTCTGTGGCACCAGATATCATTTTTCGTATTTTTGTGATTTGATGGCTTTTTGATTCCATAGGTAAGAAACTCGGTTTAAAATCATTTTCAATGTCAATGTTTTTAAGACCAGGCAATTCTTGAATATGACCATAACTGGCAATACATTTATATCCTGAACCTAAATACGATTCTATTTTTTGACATTTTGCTGGTGACTCTACAATGAGTAGGGTATATGACATAATACTAGATAAATATAAGACATATCTTTATATAGTATCATTTTATTGAATAATTTTCCACTCATATGGAGAGTCCTTAGATATGTCTACACAACGCACATTACATAATAGATTCATATCTTCCATTTCACATGGTTGTAATTGTTCGGGTATAGATGTATACTCTTTACTTGCGTGTGGTTTACAACTAAAATCACAATTATACTTTTGACAAATATCTTTATAATTAGACCATTTGTCACATTCTCCTGAATATCCCCAGGAATATAAATTATTATTATCGTGTTCATAAAATCCAGTATCAAATATGATAGGTTTGCCACTTAACCTGACTACTTCTTGGTTACCAACAGTATCTATGATATTGGTATACAGATTTAATGCTTCGTCTCGCTCCATAAAGCACGCTATAGTTATATGTCCTACGTGTTTTGTAGGTAATTCATTATTATCATATACTAACCATACGCCATAACCATAACCCATAATATATGAGATATAATTATATCGAATATAAAAATATTATCAAAAATAATTATTATTTAGCCTATGAATAAAGTTAATCCATCTTTTGCTTGAAATCGCGCCAAGAAATATTTTCCACGGGTCTAGTTTCTGCTTCCTTTTCACCATCTTCGTCTTCATCGCCTGTAGCGTTTAATTTATCTGCCTTTCTAAGAGCGCTGTCAATATAAATTTGCTTCAACAGTTTACCGACTTCAAATGAACCTTCGTGTTGGTCTTGGTCGCCTTCTTCAATACCATGTAACACATTAATAAGCCTTAGCAAAATGTTCAAGTCAATTTCATCCTTCTTTACCTTGTTGAATATATCAGTGTAATGTTGAAAAATAAAATGGCATTTTTCCACACACATTGCGTCAAATTCTTCTGGGTTTGATTTAGCCATAGAAGGGTGTTCGCGTTTCAATTTCAATAATAAGTCAACATCTGCCAAAATCTTCTTGCTATGTTTTAGTTCGCGCATAAGACCAGTAGTATTCACCACATCATTTTCTTGTATCATTTTTTGTAAGTTTAGTCTTTCATTATCGTTCATAATGTTTATGTCATTAATTAAAAAGATCGTTTTAAACTTTTTATCTAGTAATTATATAAATAGAATGACTCCTTTAACTCCATCATCTACTAATAATGGAATTGAACCAGTTAAATCGGCGCCACTTTATCAAGGGGCATCATCTCATAGAGAATCATCTATGATGTTTACACAAGCTAATGCTAGTAAACAAAATGATATGAATAAAACATTATCCGGTGGTAAAATAAAACCAAGAAAACTTCACCGAAAATCAAATCGTAGAAAAAAATACAAGGGTGGAAATGGCACAATGATTGTGCCGTCGTTTTATGAGCCTGGACCAGCTGTATCAAGTGGTTCGCAATCCGCTACAGGTGGTAGTATGACAGCAAACATAGCATCAACGCAAGGCGTTGCAAATGCTGTATGTGATAAATGTATTGGACCCGAAGCATCCACAAGCGCTATATGTCAAGGTCCTGAATGTAATCCTAACCATGGACAAAGTGGTGGTAAAATGAAAGGAGGTAGTTGTACTGGGGCAGGTGGTTTAATACCAAATGGGCAAACATGGGGTTGTTTAAGTGGTGGTGCCAAGAAATCCAAGAAATCCAGAAAATCCAAGAAAACTAAGAAATCCAAGAAGTCCAAGAAGTCCAAGAAGTCCAAGAAGTCCAGAAAATCTAAGAAATAAAATCACTACTAAAAGATAAAAGACAAGAAATAAAAATAACAATATAAAGTAATATGAAATCGGCTGATATTACTTTATCTATATTTATCATTTTAATATTTGTATTTATGTATTTTTATAATATTTTAGCAGTTGGTATTAAAAAGATAAAAGACAATTGGCCAGAATATAGATGTAATCCAATGATGATGCCGTTTGCTGGTACGTTTGGACATAATGTTAGTAAAAATTTCACCTATTGTATTCAAACGATGCAGGGAAATTATATGGGGACATTATTACAGCCACTTAAATACTTAATGAGCGTTACAGGTAAAACAATAGGAGGGTTGACCGAATCTATCCAGGATATTCGTTCCTTTATTAATGTATTTAGAAATATGATAACGTCTATAGTAAAAAACATTTTTGGCATTTTTATAAACGTATTAACACAATTCCAATTTATTATGATCAAGATGAAAGATATGATGGGAAAAATTGTCGGTATTATGGCTACTATGATGTACTTATTACAAGGAAGTATAATGACTATGCAATCATCATGGAATGGACCTCCAGGTGAAATGGTAAGATTCATGTCAAAATTGAACATATAATATACAAACGATGAAATAGAATAAAATAATAAAAAAAAATAGGTTCATTTATTATACTATCATAAATATGAATAATGAAACATATACTGTAATAAATGAAATATATAGAAAGTCTGGTTATCTTGATAAATATGGCGGTTCATTATGGGTTACAGTGATATTATTATTGGTATTTTTTATTATTATTTCATACTATCATGTTTATAATAATTTACAGCCAATTAAGGCAGATTGGGCAAACCAACGTTGTAATCCCCGAGTAATACCATTTGCTGGTTTAATCAATCCACCTGACCCGGCAAAGATGAGTGCTTTTGAGTTTACTAGTCAAAATTTTACTGGTTGTATTCAAACCATATTAACGGATATAATCGGTGTATTTTTAGCACCATTTAAATATTTAATACACTCGTTTACAAATATTTTAGACGGATTACTAGAAGCGGTTCAGGAAATACGAAAATTATTTAATTCTATTAGAAACGCGGTAGGAAGTGTATCAACTGAAATTATAGGAAAGATTTTAGCTGTATTGATACCTATTCAATATATGGTAATCAAAACAAAAGATATTATGAATAAAACACAAGGTATTATGACTTCAGGAATATACATGTTGATGGGAGTTTATCAAACATTAATTGCTACTTTTGGTTCTATTATACAAATTGTCTCAAGTATTTTAATATCAATTGCCAGCATAATGATGGTGCTATATCTTATTCCATTTGGTCTAGGAATTCCATTTGCTATACCATTATTAATTACATTTATCATGACGCTGGTGCCTGGTATAATGATTTATATTATTCAAGTAATGATATTAAAACAATGGGTAAATCCATTACCAGGTCTACCCTAGATAGTTGTTTAGGAGTTGATTATATTTAGTAAAGCTATTGACCATAGTTTAGAAGATTGTATTCGCATCTTTGAAACATATTTAGATTGACTTATTAAATTGAATAGACTAGAGAGAAAATATCCGATTAATAGTATAAAACATCAATATAATTTTTATAAAATATATATATAAATTATATAGATTATGGAGTTAAAGATTTTTGGTCAATCATGTCGTTTAGAAATAATCATTGTTTGCGTAGCCGTAGGTTTTGTTTTAGGAGGACATTTACTATGTTCGTGTAGCAAAGTGAGTGTTCAAGAAGGTATGGCCGTTATGGGTTCTTCTTTAGATTGGACTATGGGACAAGATGTTGTCAATAGTTGGACAAACAAGGCAGAAAAATATTCCGATAAAATGGGATACAGTTCTACTCAATCAAAGTGGTCTCAATATAAGGGAACTGCTGTTCCTTTACCAGAAGGACAAATGTTTATGTTTGCCGATAACGAGTTCAAACCTGAATGCTGTCCTTCCACTTATTCATCCAGCACTGGTTGTGCTTGTATTACACAAGAACAAGTAAACTATATTAACCAACGTGGTGGTAACCGCACCTTAGCACCATCTGAGTTTTAAGTATAAATGTAAATTGTTTATCTTCAATAGAATACAATACACTAAAATAAAAATCATATTAATTGTACAAATAATATGATTTAACATGATGTCATATTACTTTCAATCAATTTCAATCAATGCGATATTTTTTTGAAATATGTTCTTTTAATGAAATGTGTTTGTTATATCCATTTACAAAATATACACATGATAAATCAATTGGAACTATTGTATTTATGGGAATGAATTGGTTATTTTGTTCTTTCATATTTATGAAAGAGTTGTCTGATTCAATTGAATATTTTTCAAGCGGAGTATAAAAAGAAGTGTTAGCACTTTTGTAAACCAATGGGCATATATTTTTCAAGTTAAATAATTCTATTCTAATCAATTGGTTAAGTAATATTGATTTATTTGGCATATATTATAGTTATTTCGCATTTTTTAAATAGGTTTAGCTTTAGTAAAATATTTATGAAAAATGAAAAACGAAAAACAAAAAAGAATGTATAAATACATTCATTTTTATTGTTAGTTTATTTGTTATTTATTATTTATTATTTATTATTTGTTATTTTTTGTTTTTTGTTTATTGTTAGGTAAATACAATTTGTTTAGACATATAGTCCATATAATGCTGTAGATTTTTCGTCTTTCTTAATAAGTTTCTTCACGATGTCTGTTGTAACTGTATATGGGAACTCTACTTTGAGTGTCATTTCTTTTTCAAACAAGGTTGAATCGGGTTTCATTAGGCGATACAGATTGAGCTTGGTATAAATAATCTCCAGACTTCTCTTGAGATTTCTTACACCCTTTTCACCCTCTGTGTAATTTTCAACAAGGTAATCAATTGTTTCATCTGGAATGATAATATCTTCCTCCTTGAAATTCACCTGATTAATGATGGTAGGAATTAAATAGTCCTTTGAAATAGTGCGCTTATCCTTCTTCTCATAACCAGCGGTTTGAATCTTATACATTCTATCCAATAGAATAGGATTGACTCTTGATTCATCGTTATAACTGAATATGAATAAGCACTTACTCAAATCAAAATCAATTTCCGAGAAATACTTATCATGAAATTGACTATTTTGCGCAGTATCAGTAAGATGTGTTAGAATACCAGCAATTTCCTCACCTTTTGGTGTATCACTAATCTTATCCAATTCATCAAAGTAAATAACTGGATTCATGGATTTCGTTTTCACTAAAATATCAACAATCTTTCCCCAAGTACTACCTTCGTATGTATAACTATGACCTTCTAAGAAGCTACTGTCTGTCGCACCGCCTAAGGCAATGAATGCGAAATCACGATTAAGAATCTTGCTAATACCTTCCTTCACAAGAGTGGTTTTACCAGTTCCCATTGGACCCTTAATAGCAATTGCTGTACCAATTGATGTTGGATTACTAATCCATTGACCAACCATTTGCATAATCTGAATCTTGGCATCATTTAATCCATATACTGCTTGGTCTAAAATTGCTTTAGAATTAGCCATATAATTATGACATGCTTCAATACCATTTTCAATACTGAGAGGCAAACTTCTATAGCGATTGAATGGAATCTGCATGAAAGTATCTACCCAATTTTTAATTTTGTAATACTCACCATTTCCTGGATCCATATGTCTTAAAGACGATATTTTGTTAAGAGCAATAGACTTGAGATGAACTGGAATATCGGATTCTAATAAAGTTAAACGATATGGTTTTTGAACAATATTAATCTTATTAATTTCCTCCACTTCATTGATGACCTTTTTCTGTTCTTCCAATGATAAATTATCTTTGAAATAAGCATAATCATTCAATAAATTCTTCTTATTAACCAAATTCTTGAATTTGCGAACATTTTTTGTTTTCTGGGTTTTTAATTTTTTATCTTGTTGTTTTTTCAATTTCTTTTCTTTTGCTTCAATACTTTTAAGTCCATCTAAAGCTATCTTGTTTGTTTTATCTTTCTCCAATATGCCTTCAAATGTTTTTCTAATTTCATTAATAGTATCTTGTTGCTTGGCAATATCTTCTTCAGTCTTGCCTAATTCATTACTATCTTCTTCGTCAGAATCCGATTCATCTTCATCTTCATCATAATCTTCATCATAATCTTCATCTTCATCTTCATCATAATCTTCATCATAATCTTCATTTGCCATTGGATCACCAATAGTGAAAACAATATTGAAACCTTTTTTTCCACGACGAGTAATTTGAACATCTTCCTCTTCCTCTTCATCACTATCGTCTTCATCTTCGGTATCATCTTCACCTAAAGATTCTGACTCATCGTCACTCTCCAATACTTCTACTTTAGACGAGTTTTTTTTATTGGATTTCTTATTATTTTTAGACTTTGTAGACTTATTTTTTGTCATTTTTTTGGGTTGTTCCTCTTCTTCATCGTCAGAATCTGATTCTTCCTCTTCTTGTACCTTACGCGATTTTTTATTTTTTTTATTAATTTTATTTTCGGCTTCAATCGTCTTGATTTTCTCCTTTAGAAACTTGGAAGGAAAGATCTTACTCACAAACTTGCGATACTCTTGCATATCCATTTCTTCATTTTCTTCATCGTCCTCTTCCCACTCGTCGCTTTCACTATCACTACCACTATGAGTGCTCGCGACATCTTCTCCCTCACTACTATCACTATCCGCATTCTTCTTCAACTTACGTTCCTCGTTCATACTATTTGAACGTGTACGGTAAGTACGTTTAGAAGGTTTTGTGTTCTTACTGTCCTTTGAAATAGGCATCTTTTAATGTGTATGTTGTTCTCTCCTTAAATAGATTTTAACTTCAACTTTTTTTGAAGAGACTTTTTTAATAATTATGGAAATTGTTAAACCATTATTAAAAAAATTGATAATAAAAATCCAGTTAAATATAATATTATAATATAAGGAAGTATGGCGACTAACTCCAACATGCTGAATACTAAAAAAAAGAGTTCCAAGATTATTGGAATCCAATTTAGTATATTGAGTCCGGATGAAATTCGCAAAGGTTCGGTAGCTGAAATTACATCAAGAGATACATATATAAATAATAAACCTGTCATTGGTGGTCTATTTGACCCGAGGATGGGTGTTTTAGAACCAGGTTTAGTCTGTCCCACAGACGGTCTTGATTATATGGAAACTCCTGGTTATTTTGGACATATTGAATTAGCACGACCTGTGTTTTACATTCAATATTTAACTACCATTATAAAAATTTTGCGATGTGTCTGTATTAAGTGTAGTAAGTTGAAGATTAGTAAAGAAAATTACAAACAGGCTCTTAAAATGTCCGGCGATGAGAGATGGAATTACGTATTCAAGTTAGCCAGTGTTGTTACCCGTTGTGGCGAAGATAGTGATGATGGTTGTGGATGTTTACAACCTAAGAAAATTAAGAAGGAAGGTTTAGCTACCTTATTTGCCGAATGGGACAAGATTGAAGGTCTTAGTGATGATGATAAAGATAAAATGAATATGAAATTAACTCCTGAAATTGTGCTAAAAATATTCCGTCGTATATCTGACGATGATGTGAATTTCATGGGATTTAGTCCTGTATTTTCAAGACCCGATTGGATGATTTGTCAAGTGTTGGCTGTTCCTCCTCCAGCAGTTCGTCCTTCTATCAAGATGGATGGTCAGCAGAGAAGTGAAGATGATATCAGTCATATATTGGTGAATATTATCAAAGCAAACAAGACCCTTCAAGAAAAAATCCAAGAGAGTGCGAATTCCAATATTATTGATGACTGGCACACAGTTCTTCAATATTATGTAGCTACTCAAGTGGATAATAAAATTCCTGGTGTAGCATCTGTCGCACAACGTTCTGGTCGTCCTTTAAAGTCAATCAAGGAACGTTTGAATGGAAAGGGTGGACGTGTTAGAGGAAATCTTATGGGTAAGCGTGTTGACTTTTCAGCTCGTTCAGTCATTACACCTGACCCTAACTTGTCTATTAGGGAGCTTGGTATTCCTCTCAAGGTTGCTAAAAATATTACAAAACCGGTTACTGTCAATGCGAATAACAAAGCATTCCTTCTTACATTGGTCAAGAATGGACCCGACGAGTATCCTGGTGCTAAAATCTTGGAAAAGAAAAATGGGGAGCAAATTTCCCTACGATATGCGGATAGAGAAAATATCCAACTTGAATATGGTGACGTTGTTCACCGACACATGATGAATGGTGATGGTATTCTGTTTAACAGACAACCTACCCTTCATAGAATGAGTATGATGTGTCATATAGCAGTTATTATGTTCAAAGGCGATACCTTTCGCATGAATGTAGCCGATAGACTTTGTGTTGGCAACAGGGGGCATTAAAAATGTGTTACCCCCTAGTGAATAAATCAATAATTAGGCAAAATATAAATTACAATAATTTAAAAATAAAATATCCATATAAATAAAAATGGACGTAGCAGACACAAAACCTTTAGAAAAGTGTTGTTCAAAATGTGGTGTTATAAAAATAGACACTCTATTTATTCCTAAACGCAATATATGCAAGGAATGTAGAAACGTCAGAAGCAGAGAAAAATATAAACTATTAGAAATAAGTAATGAGATATCACAGACATGTAATGTTTGTAGCAGATCTAAAATGCTATCATTATTTATAAAAAATAGAAAAATCTGCATTGAATGTAATAATGATAAAAGGCGGACAAAGTATGAAAACGACGAAACATATCGTATTATTCAGATTCAAAAGGCTACTGATTTTAAGAAAAAAAGAGCTATTGAGAGGAATAAGCAGAAGGAGGAAGAAATCGGATTTGATAATAAAAGGTGCAGTTGTTGTAATGATATAAAACATCGAACAACATTTCGTTATAATCGTTTAAAATGTAGAGATTGTGAGCGTGACGATCCAGTAGAAAAACTGAAACGTGTCATTCGTTCAAGAATAATAAGCGCTTTAACCCAAAAAAATAAACACACTATTGAGTATCTTGGTTGTAACACATCAGAATATTTAGAGTGGTTATTAACAAATGATTTGGGTTATACTCTTGATAATCGTGGAAAAGAGTGGCATATTGACCATATTATTCCACTATCACATTTTAATTTAGAAAACGAAGAACAACAACTAGTAGCCTTTAATTGGAGAAATACAGTAGCCTTGTCCGCCAAAGAAAACTTATCAAAAAATAATAAAATTATTAAAACACAGATTGAACATCACTATAAAAAATTAGTAGAATACCACAAAGAAAAACAACTTGATTTGCCTCAAGTATTTATTGATTTATTTGCGAAACACCTTGTTGCGGGAAGTCCCTTAGAGCCTATCTAGTCTAATAAACTAGAGAACCACTACCAAGTCCATTTTGGGAAACCGATGGATGGCCGAGATTAGAACTCGGGTATGGTAATAATGTGGAGGATTGGGTAATCCGCAGTGTTACTTCCTAACGTCGTTTAGCAGACTATGGAAGGCATTCAGAGACTGAACGGGTGTTGGTGAACGATGAAGGAGTAGCTACCCTGAGTTTGCTTAAGATACAGTCCGGCCCATTGGGAAACCTCT
>Ga0115550_1001530_pt1 | contig 17180 bp, 18 predicted proteins | sample COGITO_mtgs_1005_FD_87177 | JGI IMG/M metagenome (GOLD analysis project Ga0115550, IMG submission 87177) | Pelagic marine microbial communities from North Sea - COGITO_mtgs_100511 | ecosystem: Environmental > Aquatic > Marine > Epipelagic | place: Germany:Helgoland, sampling site Kabeltonne... | reverse complement strand
GTGGTAGATGATCTGGTACTCGTTCTCATAATCCGCGTGGTTGGTCAGCTTGTCCTGCAGGGAAAATTCCGCCTGACCGGGCACTACACTCAGCTGGGTCCAGGTAACCAGCTCGCTCATCTTGAAGGTGCGCTCATCCACCCGACCCAGCACATGAATGGCATAGGGCGGCTCCTCATCTATGGTCACGCTGACCACGGATGCCGGTATGTTCTGCACCCGACCATGCAGGCTCTTGAGTCGGCCGTCATCGTCCACCCCGGGGTGGCCTGTCCACTCGTAACCGCAGCGCACCAGCATCTCATTGAAGCCATCGAGCCAACCGAGACCGGCGCGGCTCTCCAGATCGATGAAGGCCGGGTTGACCACTTCCTTGACGGGAGAATCCCAGCCGAGGCGCAGATCGGCCCCCTTGACCTCCTTGATCCCCATGCCTCGGGTCGGCACCAGGGTAATTTTCATTACGCCGTTGTCGACGATCAGCAGATCCACCCCCTCCTGCCGTCCGCCGTGCAGCCGCTTCTTCTCGATGGAGAAAGGGACGGGACTCTTGATACCCAGCTTGTCGCTGCTTATCTTCCAGTCCCCCACATCCAGCCCCTGCTGGGAGTCGGTCAACAGGAATTCGGCGGCCTGGCCCGAGCTCGCGCCCAGGGCGAGCAGAACGGCAATGGAGAGTTTCTTCAACATGGATTTATCCTCGTGTCTCTTGTTCTTGTGAATGGTTTTCGTGAAAGCTGAATCGTTTCAGTTACCGAGACGTTAGGCCCCCATCCCACAAGACTCAAGCTGTAAAAGGGCGAAATGTGAGCCGATTGACAATAAAAGCACCACAGGCCCTGCTGAAGTGAAGGCTGACTCACACTTATTTTCGGGTACTTTTTGGACGCGTTGGCGTGCTGGCTGGAATGACAAACCGCGCAATAAAAAGCCGCTCCCGGGAGCGGCTTGCAAACAGAGAAGCAGAGGGATCAGGTCGTGGTCTGACGGATACCGAAGTAGTCGGCCAGGAAGTCATCGAACGACAGGCTGTCGCTGCGTTCACGCTCCCGCTGCTTGGCCAGGGATTCCCGCGCCTCGGCGGCGAAATAGGCCTCATCCCAGTACTGCAGCTCACCGGCCAGCATCTCTTCCCGGTAGCGGCTCGCCAGCTCGTCGCCGAAGCAGCCGTTGTCCTGGCCGCTCTCCAGCAACTGCTTGAGCAGACGGGCAGAGTAAGTCAGATCCGGGTTGAGCAGCTTCTCCCTGTGCATCGCAAGGGTCTCGCGGTAGCGATTGCGGCCACAGCAGCGATCCAGCAACTCGGCCACCTGGGCCAGCTCGTCAAACAGCTGGAGGCCGTACTCCTTGAGGCCGATGGCGTTGCCCTGCTCGTCTTCCAGTTCCAGGCCGGGGCGACGCCCTTCCAGCACCACCTTGTTCTGGTTGCGGCGATTGCGGGCAATCTCCTCGTCCCCCAGCACGGGAGACGGGCGCAGCAGACACCAGACCAGGAAGAGGTCGAAGAAGCGGATCTGATCCGCATCGATACCAAATGGCGTGAAGGGATTCACGTCCACGGTGCGCAGCTCGATATATTCGATGCCACGCTGCTCGAGCGCATCTGAGGGCTTCTCGCCGCTGCGCGGCGTGCGCTTGGGCCGGATCGGGGCGTACAGCTCGTTCTCCAGCTGCAGCACGTTGTCGTTGAGCTGACGATACTCGCCGTTTACCTTGACCCCAATCTTGGCGAAGTCGGGATCATGGGTGTTGATGGCACGACGCAGGCTGCTCACATAGTCGGGCAGGCTGTCGTGGCTTATCTTCAAGCCTGCCTGAGCACTGTTGGTGTAGCCGAGATCGGATAAGCGCAGCGCTGTGGCGTAAGGCAGATAGAGAGTGCCCTTGCCGGTTTTCTGGAACGGCAGGCTGCTCTTGCGCCCCTTGAGGAAAGAGTCACAGATGGCCGGCGAGGCGCCAAACAGATAGGGCACCAGCCAGCCGAAGCGGTAGACATTGCGAATAAGCCCCATGTACTTGTCGGAGATGAAGCGCTGGCTGCAGCAGCCCTCGCCCACCAGATCCTGCCACTCGCACCAGAAGCTGTCCGGCATGGAGAAGTTGAAGTGTACCCCGGCAATCACCTGCATCAGGCTGCCGTAACGGTTCTTCAGCCCCTGCCGGTAGAGGGTCTTCATCCGCCCTATGTTGGAGCTGCCGTACTGGGCCAGCCGTATGCTCTCCTCGTCGCCGACGAAGCAGGGCATGGAGAGCGGCCAGATCCGCTCATCACCGAGATGGTGGATGGCGTGACGATGAATGTCGCCCAACTGCTCCATCAGGCTGTCGATGGAGTCGGTCGCCGGTGTGATGAACTCCAGCAGGCTCTCGGAGTAGTCGGTAGTGATGTTGGCGTGGGTCAGCGCAGAGCCCAGACTCCTGGGGTGATCCGTCTGGGAGAGAGTCCCTTGCGGGGTAATGCGCAGACATTCACGTTCGATCCCGCGCCGGATCCCCTTGAGGGCCGTCAGCCGATCAGGCGAACCCAGGGCGGTCAACAACTCGGTGAGTGACAAGCTAGTCGTAGTCATATTCACGGCTCATGTGTGGCCGCCCCTCAGGGGGGCGACACTATTTTTATGAAGCGCCCTCAGGGCAGCTGCAACGGATAGATGGGAAGATGAAGCTCCTTCAGGGGTTTTTCAAGCTTTTGCTTGTCACCCACCACCACAATCACCATGTCAGCCGGATCGAGCCAACGGGCGGCACTGGCTTTGAGCACCTCGGGTGACACCGTTTTGATCAGCTGGTTCTGGGCCTGCACATAGTCCGGCTTCAGGTCATACATGATCATCTGCAGCAGGAAACCGGCCTTCTGACCGAGGGTTTCGTAGGAGAGGGCATCCTGCTGGGAGACGGCACTGCGCATATAGGCCAGCTCCACCGGCGTCGGGCCGCTCTTGCGGTAGTTGTCCATCTCCTTGAGGAACTGACGGATGGCATCCACGGTCGCATCGGCCCGCACATTGGCGCCGGTGGCGAAGGTACCCACCTCGCGATTGGCGGAGAAGCCCGAGCTGGCGCCATAGGTATAGCCCTTGTCTTCCCGCAGATTGAGGTTGATACGGCTGTTGAAGTTGCCCCCCAGGTTGAAGTTCATCAGCCCGGCGGTGAAGTAATCCCCCGTGGTATCAAACGGCATGGCGCGACGGCCGATGCGGATCACCGACTGGGGAGCCCCGGGCTTGTCCACCAGATAGATACCCGGCTTGGCCTGCTCGCCCTCGGGCTTGAGGCTGCCAAGGGTTGGCGCTGCCCCCTTCCACTGGGTCAGGAAGCCAAGTTGCTCCTCCACCTGCTGCTGGGCTACGTCACCCACCACCACCACCTTGGCGTTGGTCGGGTTGTAGTAGTTCTGATAGAAGCGCTTCACGTCCGCCAGGGTCAGCTTCTCGACGTCGGCCAGCACACCGTCACCCGGTTGACCGAGGCGGTTCTGCTTGCCATAGACCAGCTCGCGGAACGCCTGGCCTGCCAGCCACTCCGGCTGCTGTTCGCTCTGCTTCATGCCTTGCAGCATCTGCGCCTTGACCCGCTCGAAGTCCGCCTCCCGCATGCCGGGTCGCTCGAACACCTCGCGCACCAGCGCCAGGGTCTGGGGCAGCTTGTCGGTCAGGCTGCTGATGGTGACCAGGTTGCTGTACTGGGCACTGGAGACGCTGACGCTGGAGCCGAGCTTTTGCAGCTCGTCGCTGAGCTGGGCCTCGGTCAGGCGCACCGAGCCCTGTCCCATCATGCTGGCGGTGAGGCTGGCGAGCCCCAGCTCGCCCTTGCCTTCGGCCCGCATGCCGCCCGGCAGGGCGATCATGATGGAGACGGCCGGGATCTCGTCACTCTGGGTGCCGATGATCTCGATCCCCTTGTCGAGCTTGCCGTGCCAGATGGCGGGCACCTTGACGCTGACCGCATCCGCCGCCTTGGGCTGCACGCTGCGATCGAAGTTGTCCTTGACCGGGCGCAGCGCCAGCGGCTCCCCATGCTGGCTGTAATCGGGCAACTCGCGCTTGGCGGGGGTGAAGTTCGGCTTGGTCACCTGCCAATCCGTCTTGCCTTTGGGCACCACGCTCAGCACCACGGCCGGCTTGTCCACGATGAACTTGTCATAGGCCGCCTTGACCTGCTCAGGGGTCACCTTGCCGATGGCATCCAGGCTCTTGAACACATAGTTGGGATCCTGGGCGAACACCTGGCCCATGGCGAGCTGACTCACCTTGCCTGAAACGCTGTCCAGACCCCAGATGGCCGAGGCGCGATAGCTGCTGATGGCCTTTTCCAGATCCTCCGGCTTGAGGCCGCGACCGGCAAACTCGCCGATCACCTTGTCCACTTCCCCCTTGAGGGTCTTGAGGCTGCCATCCACCGCCGGGTTGGGATAGGCGTAGACGGTCAGGGTGCAGGCCAGCTCCTCGCAATAGTGGGAGGCGCCCACGTCTATGGCCTTGCCGGTTTTCACCAGCGACTGGTAGAGCATGGAGCTGGCGGAGCCGCCGAGCACGTCGGCAAACATGTCCAGCGCCGGCTCCTGCGGATCGCCGAGGGCGACGGTCGGGTAGCTGATGTAGAGCAGCGGCAGGTGCACCTTGTCCTCCAGCGTCACGTAGCGGGTCTCGGGCAGGCTCACCGGCTCCGGGGTCGGCTCGGCCACGTCAGGACCGCGCGGGATGGAACCGAAGTACTGCTCGATCCAGGCCAGCGCCTGCTTGGTATCGAAGTCGCCGCCCAGGGTCAGAGTGGCGTTGTTGGGGCCATACCAGCGCAGGAAGAACTGCTTGAGGTCGTTCACATCGACCCGGTCGAGATCTTCCACGTAGCCGATAGGCTGCCAGGAGTAGGGATGGGTACGCGGATAGAGCGCCTCCCCCACTTTCTCGCTCACCAGACCATAGGGTTGGTTGTCGATGCGCTGGGCCCGCTCGTTCTTGACGGTGGCGCGCTGGATCTCGAACTTCTTCTGGCTGACCGCATCGAGCAGGAAGCCCATGCGATCCGCCTCAAGCCAGAGCACCTTTTCCAGCTGATTGGCCGGCACAGTCTCGAAATAGTTGGTTCTGTCCTTGTTGGTGGTGCCGTTCATGTCGCCACCGGCCTCGTTGATGATCCGCATATGCTCCTGATCACCGACGTGCTTCGAGCCCTGGAACATCATGTGTTCGAAGAAATGGGCGAAGCCGGATTTGCCCACCTGTTCACGGGCCGAGCCTACGTGATAGGTCACATCCAGGTGTACCAGGGGATCGGACTTGTCGGGCGCCAGGATCACGGTCAGACCGTTGTCCAGCTTGTACATCTGATAAGGAATACCGAGCTTGCCCTCTTCCTTGACCTGCTCCGATACCAGGGTAGGTGCCGCGAGCGCCGGCAGGGTGAAGCCCAGAAGAATGCTGAATGGAATGAGTTTGTTCACGGTTACCTCGTGAGTGAAGAAAAGGGCTAGAAAATGTGACTGGCCAGCAGAAAAATCAGGGCATAACGCAACAATTTGCCGAGCCCGATCAGGATGAGAGAGCGCCAGAAGGAGAGGCGCAGCCAACCGGCCAGCAGACAGAGACCATCGCCGACCACGGGTGTCCAGGCCAGCAGCAGACACCAATGACCATGTTGTTTGAGCCAGCCGAGGGCTTTTTGTTCCCCACGGCCTTGAAAATCTTCCGGTTTTTTCTTGAAGGTGGCGAGCCAGCCAAGCCACCAGGTGGTCATGGAGCCGAGGGTATTGCCCAGGGTAGCCCACAGCAGCAGGCTGGTCATGCTCCACTGCCCCTTGGCGGCCATGGCCCCCAGCAATACCTCCGAGCTGCCAGGCAGCAGGGTGGCGGAGGTGAAGGCGCTCAAAAACAGCCAGCCCAGCCCCATCTCCATCAGGTCATTCATGGGGGATCACCATACGCAGCAAACTGGCGACGCTGGGTGGCCCAGTCGGCCATCAGGCACGGCCGCCATCATGACCTTCCTATGAGGTTGTGCTCGGCCGCAGGCATACGCAGCAGCAGCTTGCCACGAACATGGCCCTCCTCGATGGCCTGATGGGCCAGCCCGCCGTCTGCCAGTGCAAACTCGGCAGAGACGGTCACCTGTACCTGCCCCTGACGCAGCAGGATCAGTATCTTGGCCAGTTGCTCGCTGTCGGGGTGCACCAGCATGCCAAGCACCTCAACGCCAGATCCCGCCGCCGCCTCCTTGATCTGCTGGGCCGTGATGGTGGGCACAGTCACCAGTTTGCCACCGGGCTTGACGCAGGCCAGCGCCGCCTTGCCGCTCTCGCCCCCCATCAGATCCAGCACCAGATCAACCTGACCGGTGTGGTCCACGATCTGGGAAACCCAGTCAGGGTCGTGATAATCCACCATCTGACTGGCCCCCAGACTATGGAGGAAACTGTGATTGTCGCGGCTGGCCGTTGCCACCACCTCGGCACCATCGGCAGCAGCAAACTGTACTGCCAGATGGCCCACGCCGCCCGCACCGGCCAGGATCAGCACTCGCTGTCCCGGCTTGAGACCACCGTGCTCAAACAACCCTTGCCAGGCGGTGAGGCCCGCCAGCGGCAAGGCAGCCCCTTGTCCCAGGGGCACGCCATCGAGCTTGATCAGCTCCCCCTCACTCGCCACGACGGATTCGGCATAGGCGCCCCCCGCCAGCGGAAAACCCACCATGCCGCACACTAGATCACCCTCTACCAGTGACGTGACGCCAGGGCCGACTTTCTCTATCACGCCCGCCACATCATAGCCGGGTGTCCAGGGCAACTTGTCCTTGTTCTCGGCCGCCGCCCAGCCAAGGCCGGCCCGGGTCTTGGCATCGATGGGATTGACGCCCGCAAAGCAGATGCGCACCCGGACCTCCCCTTCTGCAGGCACCTTATCGAGGGAAGGGTTGAGCTTGAGTACCGAGGGGTCGCCGAATGCGGTAATCTGTAGCTGCGTCATTGCACAATCCATCCTGTTGATTGATCAAGGGTCAACAGAATAACAGCGAGGACACCATGGCTCGAATGTTTCTTATTCCTCTGTTGCTGGCTCTGGGGTGGTGGGCCTTGCTGCTCTACTTCCGCATCCCGCTCAAACAGGGGGCCAAGGGGTTTTACTGGATCATCGGCATAGGTGGCGGACTGGCCGCTTTCCTCAGCCTGATGATGGTACTGACTCACTAGCCAGGCGCCGCTCACGTCGCAAAAGAAGGGCCACCCCGAGGTGGCCCTGATTTCAACCGGCTTGCGAGCTGAGATGGTAGTGGCGGTTGCTGCCCTGCCCCAACACCCCCTCCGCCAGCAGATGCTGAAATACCCTGTCCACCTCCTCCAGCGACAGCGAAAGGGCCTGCGCCACCGAGCGCTTGCTGCACTTGAGCTCGCCGCTCTCCAGCACGGAGCGCACCTGGGCCACCACAGCCGGCTCGGGTTCCGGCTTGCTCGCCACCATGGGCACTGTGGCCGCCAATTCGGCCTGCCGCGCGGTGGCCTGCTCCCGTGCCTGCTGCCAATGCCACATGCGGCGAAAGCGGTTCTCCTCGCCAATCAGGCTGACGAAGAAGGCGCCAAACACATCCAGCAGCACGGAGAGGAAGCAAACCAGCAGAAACTGTACCTGGCTGAGGCTCATGCCCACCCCGTCCGCCAGGCTGCTCATCAGCCCCAGCATGGAGGATTGCTCGTTGACCGGCTTGGCGTCACGCTCCTGGCGCAACTCATCCTGCTGCAACCTGAGCTTGGTGTTGGCCTGCTGCAAGCCACTGACGCCGCTGGAGATCCGCGCCATCTCTATGTACTTGCGCGCCGCCTCCTCGTTGAGCTGGATCTGGCGCTCTATGCTGGCGATCTGCTCGTCGAAACGAGCCAGCTCCCGCTCGTGTCGCGCCTGCTGACTCAGCACAGTGTTGGTTGCACTGTTGATGCCACCTATGCTGCCACCGATGGAGATGGCCGCCAGCACGCTGTAGAACAGCAGCGACCAGAAGGCACCGCCGAGATCCCGCCGCGCCTTGCACTCGCCATATTCGTACCAGACATAAAACTTGCCAAGTTCGAAGATGATGGCCAGGCCGCCGAACAGCCACTTCATCAACGGGTTGTCATCGATGGAGAGAAACAGCAGCAGGGAGAAGACAATGGAGGCCAGAATGGCCAACCCGGTAAAACTGTACACCGTGGTCAGTGCAAACCACCCCTTGGGGTAGCGCAGTACGGCAGAAGCCTGTGTAGTCATGGTGAAGAGGGGATGCCGTGCAGGAAAAGTTGGCTGCCGATTATAGTCGCCGGACTCGCAGAGAGAAGGGCAAACTATTGAAATCCTTCAGATAGAGAACCAGCTGCCCAGAGTGCGACCAAATCGAACAAATCGGCAGCAGGGACGCGCTACAATCGCTCCCCTGACTGAATCCCGTTATGTGGTTATATGCGGTTCCGCCCAGGTTCAGCCCGGCAGGACTACACTGATCCGCTATCGTCACTACTCGAGGCCATCATGAACAAAACGACCACTATGCTGCTGTCCCTACTGCTGGTGAGCGGTGCCCCCGTTGCGCAACAACGCCAGGAAAATAGCGGCTCAACCTTCTCCGTTGAAGAGCTGACATTCAATCTGGACTGGGACGACAAGCAGTTCAACTGGTCGCAAACCGATTGCCTTGATCTTGAAACCGGGGGCGCTCTCCCTGCCGATTGCAACAAGGCAAGGCTCAATCTGGACGATCAGGAAAACCGTAACCAGCCCCCCAGCACCAACGAGATCCAAGTCAACCAGCAGAGTAGCCAGTAACAACGGGAGTATTCTTGCCATGAATCCATTCAAGCGCTACCCCACGATTAACCGCAGCGCACTGCTGCTCTCCCTGCTCGTAATGCAGGGCACCGCTTTTGCTGCGCCCCCCTCCAAAGGAGGTGACAGCATCAACATCTCCGGCAATGACATCAAGATCGATCTCGACTGGGATGACAAAGAGTACGACTGGTGGCAGAACCACTGCCTGGATATCGATATTGGCGATGGCCGCATCAAACTCAACTGCGACAAGATGGATGGCAAGTACCGGGATCACTACAACCGCAGCATCCACAGCGGCAACAACCCGGGACAAGGTCACGACAAACACAAGGACAAGAGCAACGGCAAGAAAAACTGACCACCCCTTTCCTCAATACAGCAGGGGCTTCTGGCCCCGGTGCTCATTTCGTTACCAGTAATTCTCCGCACTGATGTTGCCGGGGGCTCGCCGCAGGTTCTTGGCCAGCCCGAGCTCCAGCAAGGTCTGCTGGGTCTCCTTCACCATGGCCGGATTGCCACAGATAAGCACCTGGCTCTGCTCGGGTGAAAATGCGAGCCCGACTCGCGCCTGCAGTCGCCCGTCAGCGATGGCCGCCGGGATCCTGCCAGCCATTGCCCCTGGCCACCCTTCGCGACTGACAAAGGGGACATAATGAAAGCGCGCCCCGTGCTGCTCGGCAAAGCTGGCGATCAGCCCCTGGTAGCTAAGCTCTTCTCCTCTTCTCACCCCATGCACCAGCACCAGGTTCTCGAAGCGGTCGAAGGCCTCGCCATCCGCCAGCATGGAGAGGAAAGGGCCTATGGCGGTACCGGTGGAGAGCAACCAGAGATCACGACCGGACGGCACCTCGTCAAGGACCAGAAAGCCGGTGGCCTGAGACTGCACCAGCAGGGTGTCGCCCTCTTGCAGAGAGCCAAGAGATGGCGTCAGCTCACCGTCCGGGATCTCGACCAGATAGAATTCGTGATAGGGGGCTGAGGGGGGATTGACGAAGGAATAGGCGCGCTGGATGCGGCGCTCGCCCTGCGCGAGGGCCAGTTTGGTAAATTGTCCTGCCTTGTAGGGGGCAAGCTCTGCCGCCACGCGCAGGGAAAACAGGGTGGGGGTCCATTCGATGCGCTCGATGACCCGACCTTCGACCCAGGCTGCCATAGGGATCTCCTCAAGAGGAACAGAGCTTCACTCTACCCTTTGATCCCAAAATAAAAAACCCGCGCAAATGCGCGGGTTTTTTTGCAACAGCGAATCGCTATTACAGGGCAACAACCTGAACTTGTACGGTTGCTTTGACGTCAGCGTGCAGCTGAACAACAACTTCGTACTCGCCGGTGTTACGCAGAACGTTGCCCATGCGGACCTCGCTCTTGGCAACAGCAACGCCGGCAGCAGTGATGGCATCAGCCACGTCACGGGTACCGATGGAACCGAACAGCTTGCCTTCGTCGCCAGCTTTGGAGGCGATAACAACAGCAGCCAGTTCACCCAGCTTGGCAGCGCGCTCTTCAGCGGCAGCTTTACCGGCAGCCAGTTTGGCTTCCAGTTCAGCACGGCGAGCATCGAAAGTCTCGATGTTGGCCTTGGTAGCCATAACGGCTTTGCCTTGCGGGATCAGATAGTTACGGGCGTAGCCAGCTTTAACAGCGACTTGATCACCCAGACCGCCCAGTTTGGCGATTTTGTCGAGCAGGATAACTTGCATTACCTTTCCTCTATGGAAGTTGAGTTAGGCTTAAGTGCCGGGCCGATTCTTACTTGTTGTGCAGATCGGTGTACGGCAGCAGAGCCAGGTAACGAGCACGCTTGATGGCGCGTGCCAGCTGACGCTGATACTTGGCGCGGGTACCGGTGATACGGCTCGGTACGATCTTGCCAGATTCAGTGACGTAGTTTTTCAGAGTAACGATATCTTTGTAGTCGATCTCGGTAACGTTCTCGGCAGTGAAGCGGCAGAACTTACGACGACGGAAATAACGTGCCATGGCCTTTATCCTCTATTCAGTGATCCAGAATTACTCTTCGGAAGACGCTGCTTCAACAGTATCTTCGCGGCGCTCGTCGTCACGACGGACGAAGCGCTCTTCCTTGGCCTTGGCCATCGGAGAAACTTCAGTCACGGCGTGCTTGGTGCGCATGATCATGTTGCGGATAACGGCATCGTTGAAGCGGAAGTTGGTTTCCAGTTCATCGATAACGGCTTGCTCTGCTTCCACGTTCATCAGAACGTAGTGAGCTTTGTGCAGCTTGTCGATCGGGTAAGCCAGTTGACGACGGCCCCAATCTTCCATGCGATGGATAGTACCACCCGCGGTGGTGATAGCACCGGTGTAACGCTCGATCATACCGGGTACTTGCTCGCTCTGGTCCGGATGAACCATGAAGACGATTTCGTAATGACGCATTTTAGCTCCTTACGGATTAATTCAGCCTCCGCCCAGGTGCAGCCAGACCTCGGAGGCAAGGAACGTATGGTGTGTTTAGACGCTGCTTTCTAGGGCGGCGTATTGTACGAAATCACATCCCTCACTGCAACTGGCCGCCGCAGATGTTTTTATCTATGGGTATGATACAAAACATCAATTGATAACAATTATCATTTAGATCTATTCTATCTCCATAATCTTATGGAGGGTGTTTCCATGCAACCCGCGCTGACCACGGCCATTCCGGCCCGCAAATTCAAGCTTACCCTGCTCGGGCCCGCCTTTATCGCCGCCATCGGCTATATCGATCCGGGCAACTTCGCCACCAATATCCAGGCCGGCTCCACCTTCGGCTATCAGCTGCTGTGGGTGGTGGTATGGGCGAATCTGATGGCCATGCTGGTGCAGACCCTCTCCGCCAAGCTCGGCATCGTCACTGGCAAGAACCTGGCGGAGCACATCCGCGACAGGCTGCCCAAACCGGCGGTCTGGGCCTACTGGGTACAGGCGGAGATCATCGCCATGGCCACGGATCTCGCCGAATTCATAGGCGCAGCGGTCGGCTTCAAGCTGCTGCTCGGCGTCACTCTGCTGGAAGGCGCCGGCATCACGGCAGTGGTGACCTGGGGCATTCTCATGCTGCAGAGCCGCGGCCAGAAGCCACTTGAGTTCGTGGTTGGCGGCCTGCTGCTGTTCGTGGCGGCGGCCTATATCGTCGAGCTGGTGTTCTCCCGCCCCCACCTGCCGAGCCTGCTGGAAGGGGCCCTCTTCCCCGGTCTGCCCAACAGCGACGCCGTCTATCTGGCCGCTGGCGTGTTGGGTGCAACCGTGATGCCCCATGTCATCTATCTGCACTCGGCGCTGACCCAGCACACCCAGGATCAGGGCACAGTGCCTCAGCGGCTTCACACCACACGGGTAGACGTAGCCATTGCCATGACCATAGCCGGCTTCGTCAACCTGGCCATGATGGCGATGGCGGCCGCCGCCTTTCACAGTTCTGGCAACCAGCAGGTGGCCGAACTCGAATCTGCCTACCAGACTCTCACTCCCTTGCTCGGGCAGGCCGCCGCCACCCTGTTCGGCCTGTCCCTGGTGGCCTCGGGTATCTCCTCCACAGTGGTAGGAACCCTGGCAGGACAAGTAGTAATGCAGGGTTTCGTGCGTTTCACCATACCGCTCTGGCTACGCCGTGCCATCACAATGGCTCCCGCCTTCGTGGTGATCGCCATGGGGCTCAATACAACCGAGATCCTGGTGCTGAGCCAGGTGGTGCTCAGTTTTGGTATAGCGCTGGCACTCATTCCGCTGCTGATCCTGACCGGCGATCGGGCGCTGATGGGAGAGTATCGCAACCATCCGGTGACTCAGGCTGTCGGTCGCCTTATCGTCGCACTGGTGATCGGCCTCAACGCCTACCTGCTGGTCGCCATGAGCTAGCGCTCACGACCCGCTACTCAGGCCGGTTCATTAACCCAGGTTAATGAGCCGGCCTGCGCTTTGGCGTATGCTGCTCTCTTTTCATCTGCGATTAGCGGGAGCCATCCATGGAACATACCCGAGCCAGCTTCGTGCTGGGCCACCATCATGAACCGGCCAGCGTGGTCTTCTGCCAGAGTGGCGATACCAGCCTGCTCGTCACCGACCTCACCCCCTTTCATCCGCAAAGCCACCTCTGGCCCGATCAACCGGGGGATGTGGGCACGGTTTGCTGGGATGGCGGTGACGCCAGTGTAGGCCCCTGCCGGATGGGCGCCATCAGCCCGGAGGGCGAACTGTTCGTGGACAAGGATATACCGGTCAAGCGGGGCGCCGAAGGGTGGGCCTTCGTGGTCGTGCACCCCCTGGCGGGCCATCACACTCTGGCCGTAGGCTCCCGGGTTGAACTGAAGGTGGATGCCGCTGCCCGCCACTCCTTAAGCCTGGGTCACAGCGGCTGCCATCTGGCGGCGCTGGCCCTCAATCGGATGTTGACCCCCTACTGGCGCAAGGAGGTGAGCGAGCGCGATGCACTCGATCAGCCCGACTTTGACCGCCTCGCCATTCAAACCTCGCGGGTCGAGCCCATGGGCTCCCGGGAGCAGTACCGCATCGGCAAGAGTCTGCGCAAGAAGGGGGTCAATAGTGACGCTTTGTTGGCGGAACTGGCGCAGATAGAGACCAGCGTAAACCAGCTGCTGGCCGACTGGCTGGCGGCCAATGGCGAGATCCGCCGCAGCCGTGCTGGCGAGGCCATCATAGACTCGCGCTACTGGCACTGCATGCTTGAAGGTAAAGAGGTGACCATTCCCTGCGGCGGCACCCATGTGGCCACACTGGCCGAACTGGGCCAGGTGCGGGTACAGCTCGCCCCCTGCGAGGAGGGTTTCACCCTGACGACTCTGGTCACCCCTTGAGTCAACCGTCAGGCCGGGCGGCGCCCGGTCTGATGCAGCCAGGGATCAGGCAAGACGGATCAACAAGATACCGCAGAGGATCACCAAGGCGGCGCACAGTCGTACCCGCCCCAGTTTCTCCCCCAGCCAGCACCAGGAGAGCAGCACGGCAAACAGTACGCTGCTCTCGCGCAGTGCCGCCACCAGCCCGATGGGCGCCTGGGTCATAGCCCAGATGACGATGCCGTAGGCAAGCAGTGACAAAGCGCCACCGAGCGCACCGGTACGCCACGCCGCAAGATCAAGCGCACGCCAGGCGGTGCGACTCTGCCAGCGCATCAGCAGTGGCATCATCAGCGCAGTCATGGCAAACAGCCAGAGGGTGTAACGCAGCGGCTCACCGGCCGAGCGGGCACCCGCCCCGTCCGAGAGGGTGTAGGCTGCGGTAAACAGCGCCGTGATCAGCACGGCGCTCAGGGCCCCAGACGCCAGTTTGATGCCGCCGCGCCAGGCCATCAGCAGCACACCGCTCACCAGCACCAGAGCGCCCGCCACCGCCAGCACTCCCGGCACTTCCCCCAATAACAAAGCCCCGAACAGCAACGTCACCAAGGGCGCACTGCCACGCGCCAACGGGTAGATCTGGCCGAATTCCCCCAGCCGATAGGCCCGACCGAGAAACAGACAATAGCCACAATGCAGCAGGATGGAGAGCGCCAGCCAGGGGTATTCGGCAGGCACAGGCAGCCCGACCAGCGGCAAGAAAGGGGCGGCAAACAACCCGGAACAGAGGGAGACAAGAAGCACGCTGACACGCCCCTCGGCCTGGCGTTTGGCCAGCGCATTCCAGAGGGCGTGCAGGAGCGCGGCCAGCAAGATGGCCGCAAAGATGGTTGGCGTCATGACAGGGTTCCGATAATCACAAGCCGCCAAGCCTAACCGATTTCCTGTGCGGCAACCGAGACAGGCTTCATAAGCTGCCCATATGATAAACCGGCCATCCGCCGGTTTATCATATGGAGTCAAGTTGACTGGGCTAGCGCAAACGCCGCTGCCAATGGATTGCCAGCAAGATGAAACTCACCCCGACCCAGAGGTTCCAGGCCGGGATCTCGCCAAACAGCCAGATCCCCATCAGTACCACAAACATCAGTCCTGAGTATTCGGTTGCCGCAATACGGTTGGCCTCCACCTGCCGATAGGCGTAGATGCAGCTGGCATGATAGAGCAGTTGCATCACGCCGCTGCCGCCGATCAGTGCCAGCAGGTGCCAGTCCACAGGTTGCCATTGATTCACCGCCAACCCAGCAGTCAATGGCAGCGCCAGCAAGTTTGCCCAGAACAGGGTCGCCACCACAGAGATCCCCGCAGGCAACTTGCGGCCGGTGACATTGAACAGCGCCAGAGTAAAGGCGGTCACCAGCGCGCCCAGCCCCGCCAGATGAAAATCCCCCGGCTTGAGCACGAACACGACGCCAAGCAGTCCCATGCCCCCCAGCAACCAGACCCGGGAGTTGATCTTCTCCTTGAGCAGCCAGGCAGCCAGCGGCAATGTCAGCAAGGGTGAGACATAGAAGATGGCGTTGGCCGTGGCCAGCGGCAGCTGGGTCAGTGCCAGCATCATGCCGCCGCCACCGAGCAGGCAGAGGTGACCACGCAGCAGGTGCCATTTCCAGGCACCCAGTCCCCAGGCCGCTCTCGGCACTCTCAACATAAAGGGCAGCAACACCAGCAGGGTCAGCAGCTGGCGCAGGAACATGTATTGGAAGGGGCTGAAACCGGGGCCGATCAACTTGACCAGCACATCGGAGAAGGCCTGGGCCAGATTGCCCAGTACCAGAGTGATGATGGCGAAGGTTTGCAGGTCCAGAGCGAACCGCTTGCGCAACAACTCCATCAGCGACAGCCACTCGAGTGACGAACGCAGATAAAATGGCTCAACAGCTTAATTGCTGAATCTTGTTTTGTATTAATGGGATAAAAAACCATTTTTAAACCTATCCATCAACGGTTGCCGATTAATCACTCAAAGGGTACCCAGTAATATGGCGTCGAGCACCCGTTTTCTTTACTACCTCAAGACATAATAATTTCATTGTTATGCTTTAAAGGTATTAAGACGAGGTCATGCCAATGTGGGGAATGTCATCTTCCAGATAGGGTTCACCCACGGCGGTGAAGCCATGGCGACCATAAAAACCCTGCAGATGGGCCTGGGCTCCCAGATAGATGCCGACCCCAGGCCACAATTGTTCGCACTCCCCCAACGCCTGCTGCATCAGTCGATGACCGAGACCGTCGCCTCTGGCCTCCGGCGATGTCACCACCCGGCCGATCACCACCTGACTCGCCTTGGCGACACCAGGTGCCATCAGTCTGGCGTAGGCCACCAGCACGCCATCCTGCCAGCCGAGCAGGTGCTGCACGTCGGGACGCTTGTCGACCCCGTCCAGATCGAGGAAGACGCAAGTCTGCTCCACCACGAAAACGCGGGATCTCAGCACGAGCAATTCATAAAGCTCATTGACGTCGAGTTGTTCAAAAGATTTGAGGGACCAGTTCATGGGAACTCCTTGCTCATCGAGAAAGGCAGCATAGCCAGCCGCGCGGGCGCAGGCATTAACCTTTGTTAAGATCCTTCAGCCGCTTGCGAATGCGGCTCAGGCTGATGGGGGTGATGCCCAGATAAGCGGCGATCTGGTGATCCGGCACCCTGGCATCCAGCGCGGGGAAACATTGCAGGAAGTGTTGATAACGGGCCTGGGGGCTCTCGGTCAACAGCAGCAACTCTTTCTCTTCCTTGATACGCAACTGCACCGCCAGCAAGTGGTGATACCAGGCGGACCAGCAAGGGAACTGACGCAAATCCCTCAGGTTGAAGAGTTGCAGGCGGCATGGCTCCAGCGCCTCCACACTGTAGCGGGCGGGTTCACCACTGAGCAGATGGTGGAAGTCGATAAACTCGTCCCCCTCCCAATAGAACTCCTTGATGTACTCGCGGCCATCCGCCAGCACCACCTTGGCGCGCAGCAGCCCCTGCTCCACCTTGACCAGCAGATCGGGCTTGTCACCGGCATGCCAGAGGCAAGTACGAGGGCTCAGGGTCAAAGGCCGGGCAAAAGAGAGGAGGCGCGCGGCCTCCTGCTCATTTGTGACCTGATCCCGACTGAACGGGGGTCTGTCCATCCCGTTCCCTTAAGCGCGACGCTGACGCACGGCTTCGAACAGACAGACACCGGTCGCCACCGAGACGTTGAGACTGGATACAGCCCCCGCCATCGGAATGCTGACCAGTTCGTCGCAGTGTTCGCGAGTCAGGCGGCGCATGCCCTTGCCTTCGGCACCCATGACCAGCGCCATGGGGCCGGTCAGCTTGGCCTGATAGACATCGTGATCCGTCTCACCGGCAGTACCGACGATCCAGACTCCGCGATCCTTCAACTCCCGCAGACTGCGGGCCAGATTGGTGACCTGGATAAGCGGCACCACTTCGGCGGCGCCACAGGCAACCTTGCGCACCACCGAGGTCAGGCCGCTGGCCTTGTCACGCGGCACTATCACCGCATGGACTCCGGCCGCATCGGCACTG
>Ga0115550_1001526_pt1 | contig 17195 bp, 15 predicted proteins | sample COGITO_mtgs_1005_FD_87177 | JGI IMG/M metagenome (GOLD analysis project Ga0115550, IMG submission 87177) | Pelagic marine microbial communities from North Sea - COGITO_mtgs_100511 | ecosystem: Environmental > Aquatic > Marine > Epipelagic | place: Germany:Helgoland, sampling site Kabeltonne... | reverse complement strand
CGATCGAGTGTGTTGAGGACGCATTCAGCTTGGCTGCTGACGGCGCTGCTAGCGTCTTCGCACTGAAGATCGCCAAGAATGGCGGCCCTCGTGCGGTACTGCGAACTGCCCAGATTGCAGAGTCCGCCGGCATTGCTCTGTATGGAGGCACGATGCTCGAAGGGTCGATCGGAACCTTGGCCTCCGCCCACGCGTTTCTCACGCTTAAGGAACTGACCTGGGACACCGAGCTCTTCGGGCCGCTGCTACTGACCGAAGAAGTGGTCACTGAGGCCCTGGAATACCGAGACTTTCAACTGCACATACCTCGCACCCCTGGACTGGGCCTTAGCCTCGATGAAGATCGGCTGGCCTTCTTCCGCCGTTCCTGATCGAGCAACCCTAGGAGCAAGTTCTCATGCTTTTCCACGTGAAGATGACCGTAAAACTGCCTATCGATATGGAGCCTTCCAAGGCATCGAAGTTGAAGGCTGACGAGAAAGAACTCGCTCAGCGCCTGCAACGTGAGGGCAAATGGCGCCACCTCTGGCGCATCGCTGGGCACTACGCGAACTACAGCGTTTTTGATCTCTCAAGTGTTGAAGAGCTGCACGACACCCTGATGCAGCTGCCTCTGTTTCCGTACATGGAAATTGAGGTTGATGGGATCTGCCGTCACCCATCTTCGATTCATTCGGACGACCGCTAATTCATCAGTTCTCTGTACAAAAACAAAATGGGGTAAACCGTCATGACCGTGAAAATTTCGCATCAACCAGAAGTTCAGAAGTTCTTCCAAGAGGCTGCCGGCTTTGAGAACGACACGGGTAGCCCTCGCGTAAAGACCATCATCCTGAGGCTGTTGCAGGATACTGCGAAGATCGTTGAAGACCTCGAAATTACCGAGGACGAGTTCTGGAAAGCAGTGGACTATCTGAACCGTTTGGGTGGCCGTACAGAGGCTGGCTTGCTGGTTGCTGGCCTGGGTGTTGAGCACTTTCTGGATCTGCTCCATGACGCCAAAGATGAGCAGGCAGGTCTGACCGGAGGAACCCCCCGTACCATCGAGGGGCCGCTTTATGTGGCAGGGGCACCACTGTCTGAGGGTGAAGCGCGTCTGGATGATGGTAGCGAGGACGATGTCGGCACATTGTTCTTCCTTGAGGGTCAAGTGCTCGATCCGAGCGGCAAGCCGCTACCTGGCGCCACTGTGGATCTGTGGCAAGCGAACACGAAGGGCACTTATTCATTCTTCGACCCAAGCCAGTCTGAGTACAACCTGCGTCGTCGAATCATCACTGACAGCGAAGGGCGTTATCGCGCGCGTAGCATCGTGCCTTCTGGCTACGGGTGTGACCCGAAAGGGCCAACCCAGGAATGCCTGGACCTGCTTGGACGTCATGGCCAGCGCCCGGCACATGTGCATTTCTTCATTTCGGCCCCAGGCCATCGTCACCTGACAACCCAGATCAACCTGTCAGGCGAGAAATACCTGTGGGATGACTTTGCCTACGCGACCCGTGATGGTCTGGTGGGGGAGGTCGTATTCCGCGAAGACGGTGCGCGTGGCACGCAAGGTCGCTATGCCGAACTGAAGTTTGACTTCCAACTTCAAGCGGCGGTCAAGCAGGCTGACGAAGTTCGCAGTAATCGCCCACGGGCTCTGCAAGAAGCGTAATGCGGTGAGCTGCCAGGGCGGCTAATCGTAGTTTGTCCTGGCTTTTTTACTATAAGAGCGCACCGGACTGATGGTGTGCCTGTGAACATGCCTGAGGCTCCATGAAAGCCATTTTCAAGGATTGTTCTCTTTCAGCTTTAATCGCCGGGATGATTGCTACCGTGATCTCCTTCGCCGGCCCTCTGGTGCTGGTTTTCCACGCGGCTGAAAGCGCAAAGCTATCCCACGCCATGCTGTCCTCTTGGGTATGGGCTATCTCGATTGGTAGCGCCGTAATTGGGACGCTTCTAACCCTTCGATATCGCGTTCCTGTGGTGATCGCTTGGTCTATCCCAGGATCAGCGCTGCTAGTCTCAGCGCTGCCAACGCTGGGGCTAAATCAAGCAATCGGTGCTTACCTCATAGCGAACCTAATCATTCTGCTGGTCGGGCTCAGTGGTGCGTTCGATCGGATCATCGCAAAGCTACCAGGCTCAATCGCGGCGGGTATGCAGGCCGGCATTCTGTTCAGTTTTGGCATCGATGTTTTCCTTTCCTTGCCCGAGCAACCTGCGTTGGTGATGGCGATGTTTCTCACCTATGTCGCTATGCGACGGGTATGGCCACGCTATGCCGTTGCAGCGGTGCTGGTGGTCGGGTGCTGTGTGACGGCTCTGAGTGGGGCGTTCAGAGCGGATGCCCTGGTCTACGATCTCGCACAGCCGCAGTGGGTTACCCCTGAATTCTCTGTTGCTGCAACGCTCAATCTTGCGTTGCCCTTGGTGCTCGTAGCTCTCACCGGGCAATTCATGCCAGGTATGGCCGTTCTCCGTAGCGCGGGCTACCAGACGCCCGCTAGCCCGATTATTAGTGCGAGCGCTATCGGAGGGGCACTGCTGGCACCGTTCGGTTGCCATGGACTGAATTTGGCCGCCGTGACCGCAAGCCTCTGTACTGGCCGTGAGGCCCATGAAAACCCAAACCGTCGTTACATCGCTGCCTTGTCTGGCAGTGCGATATATCTGGTGTTCGGCTTGTTCGGTGCAACGCTGGTCTCTGTACTTGCGGCGTTTCCGGAAGCACTGATTGCCGCATTAGCAGGGCTGGCCCTTTATGGAGCAATTAGTGAGGCCCTTACTCGCAGCTTGAGCGAACCTTGGGAGCGTGATGCGGGGTTATTCACATTTCTTGTGACCGCATCAGGGGTGGCCTTCTTGGGGTTGTCGGCAGCTTTCTGGGGGCTTTTGTTTGGCCTTGCCGTTCACCTATTGCAGGTTTCACATATGGGATGAATCGCCCCTAGTTGCTTTCGGAAACCCCCTCCCAGACCGCCGGCCCCTATGTGCACATCGGCCTGGCACTCGCCGCCGCCGGCAACCTGCCGCGTGACCAGGAAATCTGGAACGAGATGGCCAAGGCCGATGCGCCAGGCGAACACATCTTGCTGATCGGCAATGTCTACGATGGCAGCGGCCACCTGGTGCGCGACTCCTTTCTGGAGTTCTGGCAAGCAGATGGAGAAGGTCGCTACCACACTCGCTTCGACCTGGAGCAACCGTTCAACAGCTTTGGCCGTACCGCGACGACATTCGAGGCCGGCGAGTGGAGTTTGAAGACTGTGAAGCCAGGCTCGGTGAAGAACCGCGCTGGAATACCGATGGCGCCACATATCAACGTCTTGCTGTTTGCTCGTGGTATCAACATCCATTTGCAGACACGCATCTATTTCGAAGACGAAACGGAAGCCAATGCCAACGACCCGGTGCTCAACCTGATCGAGTGGACCCACCGCCGCGACACGCTGATTGCCAGGCGCTGCGAGGTCGAGGGTACGCTGGCTTACCGCTTCGATATTCATCTCCAGGGCGAGGCGGAAACGGTTTTCTTCGATTTCTGACCTTCATGAAGCCGCCGGATATTCCCGGCGGCGAGCTGGCCGAGCGAGGCACGAACGCTTGGCCACCGAGGCTTTGCATACACAGTGAGCCACACTGAGGCGCGAACCGAACAACAAGGAAATAGGTTTGAACCGTCCAAGCAACCAGCTCTTCGATGTCTACTTCACCAGCGCGCCCATGCGCGAGATATTTTCGGACCGGGGCCGCGTGCAGGGCATGCTCGACTTTGAGGCCGCGCTGGCCCGCGCCGAGGCCCGCTGCGGGATCATTCCTCTGGAGGCGGTACCGGCCATTGAGGCCGCGTGTCATGCCAATCTGTATGATCTTTTTGAGCTCGCCGAAGCCATTGGCATGGCAGGCAATTCTGCAATTCCGCTGGTCAAGGCCTTGGGACGGCAGGTCGCGGCAGTAAACACTGAGGCGGAGAAGCATGTGCACCTGGGCGCCACCAGCCAGGATGCGATGGACACAGGCTTGGTCCTGCAACTGCGCCGGGCTTCAGCCTTGCTCAAGAGCGATCTGGTCTGCCTGGGCGGTGCCTTGGCCTGCCAGGCCGAGCGCCATGCCAAGACGCCGATCATCGGCCGCACCTGGCTGCAGCACGCCACCCCGGTGACCTTGGGGATGAAAATCGCTGGCTGGCTCGGGGCCTTGACTCGTCATCGCCAACGCTTGAGCGAGCTTGAGCCGCGCCTGCTATGCCTGCAGTTCGGCGGCGCTTCCGGTTCCCTGGCTGCTCTGGGTGAGCAGGCCTGGCCGGTGTCCGAGGCCCTGGCGGAAGAGCTCGAACTGCGCCTGCCCGATCAACCATGGCATACCCAGCGTGACCGGCTGGTGGAATTTGCCGGCCTGCTGGGCATGATCGCCGGTAGCCTCGGCAAGATCGGACGCGACCTGTCATTGCTCATGCAGACCGACGTCGGCGAGGTGTTCGAACCGCCGGCGCAGGGCAAGGGCGGCTCGTCCACCATGCCGCACAAGCGCAACCCGGTAGGTAGCGCTGTGATGATCGCCGCTGCCACACGTGCTCCGGGATTGGTTGCCACCTTGCTCGCCACTATGCCCCAGGAGCACGAGCGTAGCCTCGGCCTTTGGCACGCTGAGTGGGAGGTCCTGCCCGAGCTGTGTTGTCTGGTGTCCGGCGCGCTAGCCCAGGCGCTAGCAGCCATTCCCGATCTGGATGTGGACGCCGAACGCATGCGCGCGAATCTGGACCTAACCGGCGGACTGGTGATGGCCGAGTCGGTGAGCATCGCCCTAGCTCAGCGGGTCGGGCGCGAAAAGGCCCACCACCTGATCGAGGAATGTTGTCGGCGGGCTGCCGCTCAGAATCGCCATCTGCGCAGCGTACTGGGCGATACCCCCGAGGTGTGCGCCGAACTGACCGATGGCGAGCTGGATCGCCTGTTGGATCCGGCCTGTTATCTTGGTCAGGCGAGCCGCTGGGTCGAGCGTGCTCTTGCAGAACACAATGCCTTTGATAGGTGAGGGTGTCCTAGTCCCATCCGGCACAGACCGGCAGCTGAAGAGGGAGCAGAATGAACGAGAAAGAACGCTATGAGGCCGGGTTGCAGGTACGGCGCCAAGTGTTGGGCGATGCTCATGTGGACCGCAGCCTGAGTAATATCACCGAGTTCAATGCCGAGTTCCAGGAAATGATCACTCGCCACGCCTGGGGCGACATCTGGACCCGACCGGGCCTGCCACGGCACACCCGTAGTCTGATCACCATTGCCATGCTGATTGGCATGAATCGAGAAGGTGAGCTCAAACTGCATCTGCGCGCAGCCAAAAATAACGGAGTGACCCGAGAGGAAATCAAGGAGGTGCTGCTGCAGAGCGCTATCTACTGCGGTATCCCAGCTGCCAATGCGACCTTTCATCTAGCTGAAGAGATTTATGATGAGCTGGGTGTGGAGTCTATCGGCGAGCCTTGAGCTGAACTGCCCGGACCTTCAAGAGCAAGCGCTTCGTTTGGTGTTCATGTCGGATCGAACGACGGCTTAGCTGACCAAGCCAACCTAGTGCATTCGATTCAGAGCCAGACGGCTTGCTCGAAATGCCAGTTGTTTTCTGATCCCGCTAAGATGGCTGAGCATCGAAAAACTTAATCCGGCTACATGACGTTGGTCAAGAAACTTAAAGGGATGGTGGCTTAACGTGACAATTCCCTTTTTGACCGAAGCTGGGGATGTTCGATGAATAATTTCATTAATTACGTTAAGTCCATCTATACAAAGCAAGAGTTAGCCGATCGGCAAGCAAAAAAGCGTTGTCCAGCCAGCTCTCTTTGCCTAGGCTGCGATGGTGCGATCAACTGCAGTCTGGCCCGCCTAACAGGCAGGGACAGTTGAGGCAGGCCACTGACAACCGAGATAGCTCATGCTAGCGTTCTGGTACGCGAGCCTACAGTGAAGAGCCTGGACGGTGCGCCTTTGGCTATCTGTACCTTTCGGATGCTTGGGCTTTTCTCAAGAGGCTTAGGAATGGCGTTCTTCACTGCTCTGCCGAACATCTGCTGTAAATGAACCAACATTTTCAGCTTGGCTTGCGATCTAAACTACACGGACGGCAGATTCCGGGCGAAGTTCCGATTTGTCCTGAAGTGTTTTGGCCTCTAAAAAACTGAGGCCAAAACACCTGCATCCAATCCGTAAAGCTAGCCCTGTGCGGTAGCTCGCCCCGACTCATCCCCGATCGGCCGGAGTGATTGCTACAGACGTCCCTTCGATCCGTCTTCTCCAAGAAGACAGGCGCAGCCTAGCTGTCGCTCATGTCTAGAACAGTCGTCGTGTATGGGGCGATAATCGAACTTTCCAGGCTAGGCTATCCATAATGACCGACGAAACCGGCCCGCGCCCGGCGCCTATGGCACCGGTAATCATTGCTTCTCCGGCCAAACGCATCGAAGCCTTAACCGGCGACCCGAACTTCATGTCATCGCTGGCACGAGGTTTGGCAGTGATCCACGCCTTTCAGGAGCGCAAGCGCCACCTGACTATTGCGCAGATCAGCCACCGGACGGAGATCCCGCGTGCGGCAGTGCGACGCTGCCTGCATACGCTGATCAAACTCGGCTACGCCACTACAGACGGGCGCACCTATTCACTGCTGCCCAAGGTACTGACGCTCGGTCACGCATACCTGTCATCAACTCCGTTGGCGGTTACTGCTCAGCCTATTCTTGACAGACTCAGTAACGAGCTGCATGAGGCCTGCTCCATGGCTACGCTGGAGGGTGACGAGGTGCTTTATGTCGCTCGCTCGGCCACGCCGCAGCGTTTGATTTCGGTGGATCTGAGTGTAGGCAGTCGGCTACCGGCATACTGCACCTCCATGGGGCGCATCCTCCTGGCGGCGCTCGACGATGCAGCTCTGACCGACTATCTCGAACATGCCAACCTGCAAATCAAGACCAGCCGAACGCTGCATACTTCCGAGGCCATACGCGCGTCTGTGGAGAATATCCGTGAGAAGGGTTGGGTCCTGATAGATCAGGAGCTAGAGGTCGGGTTGCGCTCGTTGGCCGTGCCGCTGAAAGACTCTGCGGGGCAAGTACTGGCCGCGCTCAATGTCGGCACCCACGCCAGTCGAGTGTCCAAGCAGGAACTGGAGGCACGCTTTCTGCCGGTGTTGCTTGAGGCCAGCAAGGAATTGAGTACCCGCCTGTTCCACTGATGCTCCGTCGCGGCGGGACGTCCTAAGCCGTACCTAACATGTATTTTGTGCGATAATCGAACACTGAATCGATTATCGGATTGTTCTGCCCTGTGTCGATAGTTAGTGTTCGATGAAAGCGCAGCCCATGCGCATCCAGACAACAACACGAGACTACCCATGGCCGAACTTCTTTCCCTTAACCAGGCTGTTGAGCGCTTCGTCAGCAACGGCGATACCGTTGCGCTCGAAGGCTTCACGCACCTGATCCCCACGGCTGCCGCGCACGAAATCATTCGTCAGGACAGGAAAGATCTGACGCTTGTGCGGATGACACCGGACCTCGTCTACGATCTGCTAATCGGTGCCGGCTGCGCCAAGAAGCTGGTGTTTTCCTGGGGTGGAAATCCGGGCGTCGGCTCGCTGCATCGTTTGCGCGACGCGGTGGAGAAGCAATGGCCGCAGCCGTTGGAGATCGAAGAGCACAGCCATGCCGACCTGGCCAATGCGTATGTCGCCGGTGCGTCAGGTTTGCCGTTCGCGGTGCTGCGTGCGTACCTGGGTTCCGACGTGCCGAAGGTCAATCCGATGATCAAGTTCATCGACTGCCCGTTCACCGGCGAAACGCTGGCTGCGGTTCCGAGTGTTCGTCCGGACGTCACCGTGATCCATGCGCAAAAGGCCGACCGCAAGGGCAACGTGCTGATCGCCGGGATTCTCGGGGTACAGAAGGAAGCGGCTTTGGCCGCCAAGCGCTGCATCGTCACCGTCGAGGAAATCGTCGACGACCTCCAGGCGCCGATGAACGCCTGCGTGCTGCCGACCTGGGCGCTGACCGCCGTCTGTGTAGTCCCTGGTGGGGCGCGTCCGTCGTATGCCCATGGCTACTACGAGCGTGACAACCGCTTTTATCAACAGTGGGACCTCATTGCCCGGAATCGCAACACCTTTACTGCATGGGTCGATGAGTTTATTCGCGGCACTGAAGATTTCTCGGCGTTTCAGGCCAAGCTGGCCGCACAGCAGGAGGCCAAGTAATGAACTACAGCACCAACGAAATGATGACCGTGGCCGCCTCCCGTCGTCTGGGCAATAGCAGCGTCTGCTTTGTTGGCATCGGTCTGCCGTCCAAGGCGGCCAACCTGGCCCGCCTGACCCATGCACCGGATGTGGTGCTGATCTATGAATCCGGCCCGATCGGTGCCAAGCCCTCGGTATTGCCGCTGTCCATCGGTGACGGCGAGCTGGCCGAAACGGCCGATACCGTGGTGCCGACCGGAGAAATCTTCCGCTACTGGCTGCAGGGCGGTCGCATCGACGTCGGTTTCCTTGGCGCGGCGCAGGTGGACAAGTACGGCAACATCAACACCACGGTGATTGGAGACTACTACCAACCAAAAGTCCGCCTGCCAGGGGCGGGTGGGGCGCCGGAAATCGCCGGCTCGGCCAAGCAGGTGCTGATCATCCTCAAGCAATCGCACCGCACCTTTGTCGACAAGCTGGCGTTCATCACCTCGGTTGGTTTTGGTGACGGCGGTGACCACAGAAAGCGGCTTGGCCTGCCGGGTGACGGCCCCGTGGCTATCATCACCGACCTATGCATCATGGGGCCGGAACAGGGTACCAATGAATTCGTGGTGACCTCGTTGCACCCGGGCGTGACCCGCGAGCAGGTGATCGAGAACACCGGCTGGGAAATCCGTTTCGCTGTTAACGTGGCCACCACTGAAGCTCCACGTGCCGAGGAGCTGGAAGCACTGCGCGCGCTGGAGGCCCGCACGGCGGCGGCCCATGGCCAGACAGGAGGTGACGAATGACCCGCGAAGTCTTTATCTGCGACGCCGTACGTACGCCCATCGGCCGCTTCGGCGGCGGCTTGGCGACGGTGCGGGCCGATGACCTGGCTGCGATTCCGCTGCGCACGCTGCTGGAGCGCAACCCGCAACTCGACCCTTCAGCTATCGACGAAGTGTTCATGGGCAGCGCCAACCAGGCCGGCGAGGATAACCGCAACGTCGCACGCATGGCGGCGCTGCTGGCCGGTATTCCCGATACGGTGCCGGGTGTGACCCTCAACCGCCTCTGTGCCTCGGGCATGGATGCAGTGGGCAGCGCCTTTCGCGCCATCGCCTGCGGTGAGATCGAGCTGGCCATTGCTGGTGGCGTTGAGTCCATGTCCCGCGCGCCCTATGTGATGGGCAAGGCCGAAATGGCCTACGGGCGCACGCAGAGGATCGAAGACACCACCATCGGCTGGCGTTTCATCAACCCGAAGATGAAGGACATGTATGGCGTCGATGCCATGCCACAGACCGCCGATAACGTGGCCGAGGAATACAAGGTCAGCCGCGAGGATCAGGACGCCTTCGCCCTGCGCAGCCAGCAGCGTACTGCCGCCGCCCAGGCTGCCGGCTTCTTCGCCGAAGAAATCGTACCGGTCGTGATCAAGGGCCGTAAGGGCGACACCGTCGTCGAGGTCGATGAGCACCCCCGGGCTGACACCAGTGCCGAAGCGCTGGCCAAACTCCGGCCCATCAACGGCCTGGACAAGACCGTCACTGCTGGCAATGCTTCGGGCGTTAACGATGGCGCTGCGGCGATGATTCTCGCCAGTGTCGAAGCGGTGCAGAAATACGGCCTCAAACCGCGCGCCAAGGTGCTCGGCATGGCCAGCGCCGGCGTTGCGCCGCGCATCATGGGATATGGTCCGGTCCCGGCGGTGCGCAAACTGTGCGAGCGGCTAGACATCGCCGTGAATGATTTCGACGTGATCGAGCTCAACGAAGCCTTCGCCGCCCAGGGCCTGGCCGTCACTCGCGACCTGGGCCTGGCCGATGACAGCGACAAGGTGAACCCCAACGGCGGCGCCATTGCCCTCGGTCATCCGCTGGGCATGAGCGGTGCTCGACTGGTGCTGACTGCGATTCACCAACTGGAAAAAACCGGCGGCAAGCTGGGCCTGGCGACCATGTGTGTGGGCGTGGGGCAGGGGCTGGCGCTGGCGGTCGAACGGGTGTGAAAGCTTTGCGATGAGCTGTGCTCTGCGCAGTCGACTGCTAGTGTCCTCGCCGTGCAGTTCGTTTTTTATTTTCTTAATGGATTTTCCATGGCCACCGTAAAACTTGACGATTGCGAACTGAATTACTGTCTTGAGGGCCCGGTCGACGCGCCGGTGCTCGTGCTTTCCAACTCGCTGGGCACCGATCTGCATATGTGGGATGCCCAGGCGCCGGCCTTCAGCGAGTGTTTCCGCGTGCTGCGCTACGACACGCGCGGCCATGGCGGTTCGTCGGTAACGCCCGGCCCCTACAGCATCGAACAGCTAGGGCGTGATGTACTGGGGCTCGTGGATGCGCTGGGTGTAGACCGTTTCGCTTTCTGCGGCCTGTCCATGGGCGGCCTGATCGGCCAGTGGCTTGGCATCAACGCCGGAGAACGGCTGACCCGGCTGGTGATCTGCAACACTGGTGCGAAAATTGGCACTCACGAGATATGGAACGAGCGTATCAATACTGTGCTGCAGGGCGGCGAACAGGCCATGCGAGACATGCGCGATGCATCGGTTTCGCGCTGGTTCACGCCTGCTTTTGCCCAGCAGCAGCCCCTTGAGGTCGATTGCATCACACAGATGATCGCCGGCACATCACCGCAAGGCTACGCTGCCAACTGCGCGGCGGTGCGCGACGCCGATTATCGTGAGCAGTTGGGTACGATCAAAGTGCCGACGCTCATTGTCTGTGGCGCCAAGGACCCGGTGACGACCACAGAACACGGTCGCTTTATGCAGGCGAGTATACCCGGCGCTGAGCTGATTGAGCTCGATGCAGCGCATCTGTCTAACGTCGAGCAGCGCAATGCCTTCGCTAAGAAAGTGCAGGCATTTTTGGTGTCGCGATGACAAAAGCAAAGGGGCTTCGAACAAGGTGAGCATCCTTTTGCTTATCTAGATATCTCAACCGGAATGTCCGCTTCTGGCCCGTAAAAGGTCTGCCGCCGCGGCCTGCCCCGGTAGATGTCGGATATGGCATCAAAGTGCGGCGTAACTACATCGAGTGGTTTGCCAGTCGGGGCGCCAAACATCCCGGCGATCTTAGCTAACTGCCAAAATCCGATCTTTGATGCGTTTGGGGCAGGCTGTTTCTGCTTCTAGGTCTCGTCGAGAAACCTCAGACAGCGCGTGACCGATGAGCTGACGTCCCCAACGCGGCGGGTGAACATGATCGGGTTCCATGCTCGGGTATCAATCAAGTGCGCGTACTCAATGTCGGTACGATGTTGTTGCTGTACCGATGTCGGCATCAAAGTGACTCCCATTCCTGCAGCTACCAGACCGATGGCTGCGCTCCCTTTCCGAGACACTGAGCAGGCCAAGTATGCGATTTTCCGACCATGCAATGCACAGAAAAGCAGGCGTTAAACGGCGTTTCGGCGATCACTGCCTAGAAAGGCAAGCAGTAGGCCATTGGCGCTTCTTTGAGGTGACTTATTGTGCACTAGGTAGAAGAGTGAGGCGCGGTTCCCAGACCAACTTTATGAGGCATGCAGGTTCCTCCATGCGTAGCTAACTACGCATGTAAATTTCTAAGGGAAGGAAGGGCCCCGCATAGAAACGTCGCGCATCCCGTAGAGGAAGCGGACGTGAGCAGGCTTCTTCCGCTTTAGCAGAGGTAGCCATGCATAGCATCGAAATTCGAGCTAGCCATTTACCTGCGGCAAATGAAGAAAGCTGCCTTTTTTGACAACAATGGCAGCCGCTTCGCGAAGGCAGTTGATCATTTTGGTCTTATTGCTCGGTCTCGCTCCACATTCGTTTCGCTTACCTGCAAACGCCCAAAATGCTCAACTGCCCCATACTTGAAGACTTCAAGTATGGGGGGAGGGGGCGTACTTGAAGAATCGCCTGGACGGCAGCTTCAAGTACGCCCCCTCCCTTGTATTTGTTGTCAAAGCTTAGCCAGCCCGGCAAGCCAGGCTGAAAAGGCGGCCTTGCCGGTGGTACGGCGTTTTAGCTGCTCATGCCGTTTGCGATCAAATTCAAAAAGTAGCCAGTGCCCATGGCGCTGAAGTGACGAGCTCGGCGTCAAAAAAGTGCTCATGGCCCATGTAGAAAAAGCTGCATTCAAAAATGCTAGCCATGCGCTGGCGATTTGGTTATGAAAAAAGTCACCCAAGTCAGTGTTTGCAAGGGTTTCAGCGATAATATAACCAAAAAAAGGAGTGCCAGTTTTGGCACGTTTCGCGCCACTTGAGACCAGTACGGTGTCAGCTCTGGCTTCCTCCAGTGCCACTAGAGGCACTCAAACTGCCTCTAGTGGCACGATCCGGGTGTCACAAAACGTGTGTGCGACACGCATGGTGTATCGCAGCAACTGAGTGCGACATGGTTGGAGTGTCGCAATGCGCGCGTGCGACAGACCGAGAGTGTCGCATTGATGTTCTGCGATACACCCTGAATATCGCAGGCCAGACCGTGCGACACGAAGGTTGTGTCGCAAATCTGCGATCACTTTACCGGTATCGCTTGATTCACCGTATGGGTGTCGCAAACCGCATGTGCGATATGCTGGGTGTGTCGCAGACCGTTCATGCGACAAGGGGAGCGTATCGCAGCGTGAGCGTGCGACAGCCCAGGTGTGTCGTATCAAGGTGTCTCTGATACACAATGGGTCCCGGTTTGCCGGTACATGTAGCGGTCTGTTGTCAGTCTAAGCTCGGGTCGTAGCCGTATGTGATCACTCAGTGCCGGCGGCATTCTGGTCTCATCAGCGCTCTGCGACAGGTTAGCAATATCGCTGATGCCTGAAAGCTTTCTAAAGATGCAAAAAGGCCGCACTGACGGCGGCCCTTATTGATCCCTCATCGCATCATCTCCAGCTGATGATGGTTCCCTTCTTTTAGAAGGGGCTAGTGCAACGTCTTCCTCGCTCTCCGGCCACGTTTGCTGCGTCCTGCCTGGCTGCTCATCAATTGCTTGAAATGCTTCCAGTTTATGTCGCCCAAGGGCAGGTTGTAGCTTAGGTGGCGTTCCAGTGTATCCAGCAAAAGAACGGACTGCGGCTTTTCTAGGTAGTGCTCTTGGGTGACTTCGAGCTTGCCGTCAGAATGGCCCAGCAGATGTGCAATGGTGGTTGCCGGTACATTCGATTTCTCAAGCCGGACCGCAAACGTGCGGCGGAAGCTTTTAAAATTAAAGCCGCCATCCAATGCCACGGGACAATGCTGTCCTATAAATCCGGCGCCTGTTACGGGGCCGCAGAAGAAACGACTCGCGGCGCGCGAGTAGAGGTGTTTCTCGTCAAAGCGCAGCTCTGAAAAAAGCAGAGCATCCGGGCCTTCGGCCTGGCGGCGCTCCGTCACGAAGTCGAGAAAGCCCATTGTGATCAGCTTCGAGCAAATTGGGATCTCGCGTCTCGATTGCTCATTTTTCAGCGACTTATTGAAGCCGTTGTCGTTGATGCTGATCAGGGGCACGCCATGGGCGTCTTCGATCACATCGTGGGCGCGTAGCTGGCAGAGCTCGTTGAGTCTGGCTCCAGTGAAGAGTCCAAGGGGCATCAGCCAAAAACAATAGCTCTGCGCATCTTGGAGAACTTGCGCTGCTGGTGTGCTCGAATCGTATGCCTGATAAGGCCAGCTATTGAAGAGGCTTACTAGGTTTGAGTCGAGGAACGACTTGGTGATCTTCGAGTTAGTCGTCCGGCAGCCTTTGATCTTGAGGTCTTCGTCGATCCAGTGGTCATTCGTTGCTTGATCCAGCATGCGATTAAACAGCCGGTAGTAAGCTTGGAGCGTATCGCCCTGGTTGCTCGATGTGTTGTTCTGCCTGAGCAGCTTTGGGAGCTCATCCTTCAGCGTTTGGATATCGCGATTGCTTAGGCTGGCAACCCGGCGCAAGGGGTCATCTTGAGTAAGTACGGCCTTGATTTTGGCCATTCTGGCGCTGAGCTGGTATGCCGACTTTGCGTTGCGAGAGTTTTCTCGAAGGAAGCGCTTCAGCACGTTATCCATGAACTCAGCCAGCAGCGGCGAGTTGTGGTGACGATAAATCGACTCAGAAATCTTGGCGAGGTGCGGCATCGCCAGTTCCAAGATTTTCGGATCATGCCCAGCCGCAAATGCTAACGATAGGCCGTGGGTGATTGGGACGGAGATGTGAGATGGATTCAACGCATTCATAAGTGCCTCTCTGGTTAATTGAGGCACCACAATATCACTGTATGAGTAAACAGTTAATACAATTCATGCAAATTACTCTAATTATTTACTGGCATTGACAGGTTGTCAATAGAATTTTGGGGTGCGGGGAGGGCGATCTCCCCGCGCCGCTTCAACTATCGGGTGATGCGGGATTGCCAGTGCCGTTTTTCAGTCCAAGTGGTGGTCTTGGCCTTGGCCTTGTTAACTCCAACTGGGCGGCCGATGCGAAAGACGCCTTGCTTGGTTTGCAGCTCCCTGTAGTGGCTGAAGTGGATGTGCGCAGTCGAGGCCTCAAAGTCGATCTTGTCGAGCTCCTCTTTCAGCACATAGCTTGGATAGCAATCGCCGTAGCCGCCGGTCGTGCTGTGGTCAGCGTGGCCGACCAAGGCTTTGCCAATCAGCATGTCCAATTTTTGTCGACGGAACTGCTGAATGAAAGTATGCCGCAGCCCGTGGTAGGTCAGTTCATCATCGCCAAGCCTGCACTGTCCAAGGTAGCCTTTGTCATCTTTGTCTGAGCCGCGGTACCAGCGGCTGGCAATGTGCCCTGGTGAAAGGTCGCCATATACGCGGAGATTTTCAAAAAGAGAGGCCGACAGATCGCCACCATTCGCCTCCAGGCGCTGTTGATGAAACTCCAGAAATCCAGCCTCCAAGATGACTCTGTGCAGAGGCACGAGGCGCTCCGAGTCGACAGTTTTTAGCTGCCGCGCTCCGGAACTGCTGATGCCGATCACCCAGACGCCCAGCTCTTCACGAATATCCCCAAGCTGAAGCTGGCAAAGCTCGCTCAATCGTGCGCCGCTGTAGAGTCCGAGAAGCGGCAGCCAGAAACGGTAGTCATCCAGGCGCCAGCGTGGCGGCGCTTTGAGCGTGTAAACAGGGCCATTAAGCAGTTGCTCAATCTGCCGAGGGGTGTAGGTGCGCTTGCGCGGCGAGGGCGCGCCCTTGGTGCTGAACGTCAGGCCCGCGGCCAGATTCTCTTTCAAGTACCCCTGGTCGTGCGCATAGCTGATGAGAGCTCGTGCCAGCTCGAAAAACTTCTTCGCTGTGCGTGCATGGATGGGCTCGTACTTGCCGTCCTGAATAATCTTGCTCAGGGGTTGATAGCGGGTGGCGCGAAGGCGGCAGCGGTTCTTGGGGTAGCAGCGTAACTGATCGCGCAGTGCATTAAAGTCCGCGCGGGTTAGGGTGGTGAGTGGGCGATGTCCGCCGATTAGCTCGGCCAACCCCTCCAAGCGTGCATGCATAGTGATGCGCGTGCGCGGATTCTTCCAGGCTCCTTCGCGTACCTGGCGCTCCTCAAACTCCCGGGTCAGTGCGCCGAAGTGCAGTTTGCTCTCATGGGGGAGTGGAAGTTGAATCATGCAATCATTTGAAACGGGTGTTTCGAACAGTGCTTGTAGCTTTGCGTTCTGAGCGGGTGACAGCACGCTGCTCAAGGCCCCCAGCAGTGCTAGCGTTCCGGCGTCTTGCGGTGCTGTGATTGCGTCGTTGGCCGCGCTCATGTCCGGCAGGGTGTACATCGGTTCGGCGGGCGGGATCGGGCCGAGCATCCGCCGGATCAGATCCTGGATTTCCTGCAGGGCGCGCTCAAAAGCGTCTGCTGACGGGGCTTCGATAAAGCTTTTCACCAAGATCTTGTCGATCTGCCCTAGGCTAAAGTGCAGCAAGATCGACGCGAGGATTGGGGAGCTGGTCAGCAGCTCGATGCGCATTTTCTCGGGGCGGTTAGGGTCGCCTTTCAGACTCGGATCGCCCAGGGGAATCAAAATCGTATAGAGCCCGCTTTCTTCTTGCAGGGTCTGAAAGTGGTTGCAGAACACAAAGTGGTCGGCCTGCCCGGAAATCCGGCTCAAGTGAAACATCGTGCTATGTGCCGACTGTGGCAGTCCCGGCGGAATATGCAGCAGATTGCGGCCCTGGTCGGGCCGAGCAAAGCACAGGTACTCGTAGAACGACAGCATCGTGATAAGCGGGTGGCCGGCGTTGTGGATGTTCTTGGCCATCGGGGTGGTTTCCAGCACCGTGATGGCGCTGTAGATGTAAGCGGCAGCGGCGTTGGCGACGACTGGATCGTTGGTGCCGAGAGGCCAGTCGAAGCGTGTGAAACCGAACTTGAGAGCGTGACGCAGGGCTTCGCTAGGGAACAGGGCGAAGTGGATTTCACTACCCGGCTCATTGCAATAAAGCACGGTGTGTTCTTGGCACTCTTTCAGCAGGCGCTCATGCCCGGCGCTCAAGTCAGAGTTGGCAAGCACGGCAGGGGCGGGGCGGAGTGCCCAGATTTTCTGCTGGCTGTCGACAAAGCGCCTGATTTCAGCTTGAAAGAGATCAAGCTTGGACAGGAAGAGCTCCGGAATGAGTTCTTTGAGCGGATTTTTGAAGGGCTGGAGCAAATCCTGAATGCGTGCGTTCAGGTGCTTGGCAAGGTCGCGAGCGAGAGCTTCATCGTGGCCTAGCGACCAGCGAATTTGTGCGGGCAGTTTGGGATGTGAGCCGATATTGCTCGGGAAAGTGAAGTAAAACTGAAAGCCGGTTTTGGCTTGGTAGACAAGGTGCTGAACACCGGTTTTGCTTTGACGCTTGGACATGATGGCATACCTATTTGGATTCACAGAAGGACTGTATGAAATCCATTGCCATCAAATCGTGCCTGAAACCCGCGTTTTAGACGGGTTTCAGGGCTTATTTGGTGGAGCCGGGGGGATTTGAACCCCCGTCCGCCAGTGCTCCGCTGTTGGTTCTACATGCTTAGCCGTGTCTACTGAGTTAACCCTTGGCCGCCCGACGGGCAGGGTGCTTTG
>Ga0115550_1001521_pt1 | contig 17205 bp, 17 predicted proteins | sample COGITO_mtgs_1005_FD_87177 | JGI IMG/M metagenome (GOLD analysis project Ga0115550, IMG submission 87177) | Pelagic marine microbial communities from North Sea - COGITO_mtgs_100511 | ecosystem: Environmental > Aquatic > Marine > Epipelagic | place: Germany:Helgoland, sampling site Kabeltonne... | reverse complement strand
GCTCGTACCCCTTTGGCCAATATGAGCAAGGCCGCTCTTGAGGCGTTTGATGCGCTGCGTGGTATCAAGAATACGGATATTTCATTGGATACCAGCAGTGCTGAGAAAACGGGTGAGGCGCTTGCCCGGGTGCGTGAGGAAGCGCTGGGCTTGCAGGCTGAACTCGGCCGGTCAGGCAGCCGTGCCAGCGGCTTTGGTATCTGGATGCGCGAAACGGCCCTGCGTAGCCGAGAGGTGCAGGCTGAGTTTTTGGCGCAGAAACTGCGGCTGCAGGAACTGACTGAGGGTTACAGCTCCGGTGCGCTGTCCGCTGCTGATTTTGCTCGGGGCGCTCGTTCGGCAAAGAATGAGCTCACGCTGTTGGATGAGTCTGACCTCAGCAGTTTGGAATCATCCATCGAAAGCGCTGAGCAGCAGATGAAACAGCTGGGCGACTCAAGCCGCAGCACCCTCGAAAGCCTGCAGGATGAGCTGGACAAACTTGAGGGGCGTGAAGCTGATGCAGAGCGCCGCCGTTTTGCAGCACGCCAGCGCGAGCTTGAGGTACAGCTGGATGCCGCGCAGGCCGCTGGTGATCGGAATGCTGTGGCCAATGCTCAGCGGTCCATCAGCGTGCTGCGGCAGATTGAGGCAGCCACCGCGCAGAAGCGGCAGCAGGATGAGCAACAGAAGCGTCTGACGCCGACTGCCCCGGCCGCCGCTGCTGGCCCGCAAAAGGTTATCCGCCTGGAAACAACCCGGGGCAAAGCTGTGGAAGTAGCCGTGAATTCTGCTGCTGATGAAACCAACCTGCTCGGCATTCTTGAGGAAGCTGGAATGAGGACGCTTTGATGGCATTAACTCTGGACAGCATCGACCTGGCGGACAGCCCCGACTTGGCCGGCGAGCAAATGGAGTGGATGGACGAATGGGAGTGGGACCCAGTAGAGCAGGTGCAGGATCGCAGCCTTACTGGCGCGATGATCTTTCAGGAAGGTCTGAAACTCTACGGGCGGCCAATCACCCTGAGCAGCAATGGCGGCGCGTGGTTCACGCTGGCCAAGGTGCGTGAGCTGGAAGCGAAGGCCGCGATACCTGCGGCAGTGATGCTACTCACGCTGCCGACAGGTGATCAGCATTACGTGACCTGGAATCGTGCTGCCGGCCCTGCCGTGCAGGCGCAGCCTTTGTTCCGCGAGGTTGCGCCGGCCGCAGATTGGCTGCACGAACTAACCCTGCGGCTGATCACGGTGGCGCCGCCGCCTGCAACGCCCGCCCCGTAACACACCCACCTTTTCTAGCCCGCCCCGTGCGGGCTTTTTTATGCCCGGAGATTGGCATGGCGATCAACCGCACTGATGTGAAATTGCTGAAGTCTCAGCGTCTGACTGATGAGGATGATGGCGGCGGCCGTGCCACTGGCGCTGCCGTGATCGATGGCGAGGTTAACAACCTGTTCCCTGATATCAGCCGGATGGACCGCACCACTGGCCGCATTAACCTGCGCAAGGTGTTTGCCGGCGTGATGACCAGCAACAGCGATGCCTACCTGGGCACGCATGGCATCGTGACGCAGCCGCCTGCAGATCCGCGCGTGAGCGTGCTGCTGTTCAATACCGGTAGCCAGACTGATGTGCGGGCGAATGCGCGTGATGCCATTGAAAGCTACGTGGCAGCGGCCTCGGCGGCGCAGTTTGATTTGCTGGGTACTCAGCTGGCAGGGCAGCGTGCGATTGCCTGCGTGCAGCGTGAGGATCGGCGCGTGCCTGAGGTGGGCGATGTGTTCCAGCTGGTGACAGCCTCCTATCAGCAGTACGTACGGTTGTCTGGGGTTGAATCGCGGCTTGAGCAATTCACCTTCGACTATGGCAACGGCAACTTTGTGAACTTCACCCTGCGCCGGCTTGATCTATCCATCACCGCGCCGCTGCTCAATGAGTTCCCTGGTGGTCAGCCCAGCCCCGCCGGCACCAGTTCCACCAGCCTGGACGGCAAAACAAAGGCCCGCGTGCTGAGCACGCAGATTGCCGATGCGGCGCGATACTACGGGATCAGCCCATTGGCTGAGGCCGTGGCTCAGGGGGCGCTCAGCCTCAAGGTTAAATCGGTCTACAGCCAGTTGGTGCCGAGCACCACAAAGGAATCACCGCTGGTTGATGTGCTGGGTGGCTATCAGCGCCAGGTGTATATCGCGGCTGGTCCCGCGCGAAACATCAGCCTGACAGTGGCGGCCGGTGCTGTGGTGGGTGAGTCGCGTACCTTCTTGGGTACTGGCTGCGCGCCGGGTTCGCTGACGCTTACGGTCAACGGCGGCACCTATGCCGATGACAACAAGGGCGGCTTGCGCTTTGTCAGTGGCAGCAACTGGATGAGCAGTGGCCGGGTGGATTATCAGACCGGCGAGCTGACGCTGATCCGCACTGGCAGCAGCTTGGTCGGTAGTGCCAGCGCCACCTATAGCCCAGGCGCTGCGGCCACTGGTGAAACCATTACTGGTGAGATTGAGGTCACGCTGGGCAACCGTGGTTATGTGTACACGCTGAATCTGTCTGGCGCAGTGCCGCGCCCCGGCACCTTGTCTGTGAGCTTTATGGCGCTGGGCAAGTGGTATGAGCTGCGTGATACCGGCGACGGCCTGCTGGTGGGTGAGGGCGCGGGCACCGTGAGCTTTGCCACGGGCAGTGTATCGCTGACCCTCAACGCGCTGCCTGATGTGGGTAGTGCGTTGATCTATAGCTACATCAGCGCCGCCGACAACGCCATTGTGCAGCGCGCGGGCGGCAGCGTGACGCCGGTACTTGAGGTGCGGCATACCCTGCCTGAGGGCGGTGTGCTGCCTGGCTCGGTGTCGATCAGCTTTACGGCCGGAACACCTCGCACCCTGACTGACAACGGCCAGGGTGTGCTGAGCGGAACTGGTGGCAGCGGCACCATCGCCTATGCGACCGGCGAAGTCGTGATGCTGCTGAGCGCCACTCCAGCCAGCGGCATTGTTTACAGCTATGAGGTGGGCACAACGCTCAGCAGCCCGATCAACGTGAGCAGTGATGGCAGCGGCATGGCCAGCTTCACGTTGCCGGGTGCGCCACTCAAACCCGGCAGTGTGCGGGTGGATTGGTTGACTACACAGCGCCAGGCCGCGCCGGCTGTTAACTGGTCTGTGATCGAAAGCGGCAGCTCGCTGCCTGTTTACGATGGCCAGCGCGATATCGCCCAGGCCGCGAATGACAATGGTGCGGGCGGTTGGCAGGGTGGTCGGATTGGCACCATCAACTACACCACCGGGGCATGCACCCTGCAGGTTGCTCGACTGTATGACTACAAAGAGCACACCTACACCCGTGTGCGTACCTCAGCTTTTGGCGCGACTGAGCCGGTGCTGGTCACCACCAATGTGCCGACCCGTGAACAGTTCGGTGGCACGCTGACAGTAACCGCGCAGGCGGCAAGCGTGAGTGCCACGCCGCATACCAGCAGCCAGGCGCAGCCACCGATTACGGTGAACCTGTTGCCGGGGGTGGCTGAGGCGATTGTGCCGGGCTCGTTGTTGTTCAGCTGGAACGGTTCGGTGTACTGCGACCGCTCGGGGATTCTGTACCGGGACGTGGCCACCAACACCAACGGTGGTGTGGCGGTGGGCACGGTCAACTATGCCGCCCGCACGGCCACCCTCAGCAGCTATGGCGGCAACGCCAGCGGGGCTGTGTCGGTGCTGGCCTGCCTCACGGCGGCCGTTGGGTTTAGCGTGACCTCGGTTACCTTCAGAACACCAGGAGCACCGCTGCGGGCTGGCAGTATGCAGCTCACCGTGGTGCGCACGGATACTGCTGAAGTGGTCACGGCCTCGGCCGGGCTGAACGGGGATTTTGCCAGCGGCATCATCCATGGTCGTGTTGATGCGAGCACGGGCATTGCGCGGCTGGTGTTCACCTCTGACCCTGACGACGACACGGGCGCCAGTGATGTACCGGTGATCCCGCTGCTGCTGCGTTACAACGCCGTGGTGCAAACCCGCCTGCCGCTCGATGCCCGCCTGCTGGGGTTGGACCCGGTGCGCCTGCCCTCTGATGGGCGTGTGCCGATCTACCGCGATGGCGATGTGATGGTGATTCACCACACCGCCGAAACTGCTGTGGCCAGCCCTGTGCCTGGTGGCACGGTGTCGCTTGCACGCCAGCAACAGCAGGACATTGAAGTGGTTGATGGCAGTGGAGTGGTGCTGCGTGCCTCCTCTTTCACCGCTGACCGCTTGCTTGGCACGGTGACCTGGGCAAACCCGCTGGTGATGCAAGATGAGGAGGGTAACCCGGTAGGCCTGCCGCTGATCATTCGTGATCGTGTTGAGCACATGACGCTTTGCACCGAGGTGCAGATCACCGGATTGCTGGGCCTCAGCTCGCCGCTGCCGTGGGATCTGCCTGCCGATGAAACCCAGGTATCGAGTGCTGTTGCCTGGGGTGACCTGCAGGCGCGGGTGCATAACTGGTTTACCCAGCAGACCTGGAGCCAGGGCGCGCCGAACTGGACGGATGCGCCAATCGGCAACACCACAACCGCGCAATACAACAGCCTGACCTACCCGCAGCTCATCACCAACGCGGGCGGTATCGATGGTCGCTGGGCGTTGGTGTTCACCAGCTCCACCGCTTTTCAGGTGGTTGAGGAAAAGCTTGGGGTTATCTCCACGGGCACCATCAGCAGCGACTGCTCGCCCGTGAACGCCCTGACCGGTGAGCCGTATTTCACCATCCGCTTTCAGGGCTGGGGCTCCGGCTGGGCGGCGGGTAACGCGGTGAGGTTCAACACCGACTCGGCCCTTGGGCCTATGTGGGTGATCCGCACGGTGATCAGCGGGCAGGGCACGGTGGATGATGACAAGTTCGAGTTGCAGATCAGGGGGGATGCAGACTGATGGCTACCGTCTATCACCGCGATGACAGTGGGGCGCCTACTTTTGCGTTCTCTACCAGCGGCACAAACATCGCGCACTTTGCTGCACTGAAGACGATCCTCAAGGCTTGCTTGGTGTCTGGCTACGGCAGCAAGCCTGCTGCCGGCTGGGCACTGATCGCCGAAGGTGATCGCTATCTGGTGCTGCGCAACGGCACCTCAAGCGGCTATGTGTGCTTTACCTGGGTTGCTGCCACCTCGTATTTCATTATCCACCTTGCCGCGACCTTTACAGGTATGTCCGGTGATGTGATGACGGGAGCCGGGCTTAAATCGGGAACGGAGGCTGCAGGCAGTGCCAACCAGCACAGGATGTGGAACTCGGTACTGGCGCACTCATCATCGAATAGCACCTGGTATTTGATCGCTGACGAAAAGACCTTCTACTTCCAGGGTAGTGGGGGCTTTAGTCTGTTTGAGTATGCCTCGTCAGACTTTGGTGCGATGAACCCGCTTTATGTCGGAGAGGACAGCGCCGGCAATTTCCTTGCAATGGGTGGGCAGAACACTAACAGCACTCAGCCCCGCGCCTACTTTGGGCCTGAGGGAGTGACGGTGCTGCGTAATCCCGCTACCGGATTGCTGGTTGATACCGGGTCGATTGTTGTTGTGGCACCGGGTCTTCGCTTGACTGCCAACGCCAACATCGGCGTTGCCACGCTCGGTGCAGCACACATCGTTCCGCTTCTTGAGGCGCCTTTGTGTCCTGTTAGATGGGGGGCGTCGGTGCTGGCTGGTCGGTTGCGCGGCCAGGCTCTTTGCCCTTTGGTGTCCATGTACTACCCGTCGCCAGCGGCGCAGAGCTTGGGGCATGTCGGGCCGTTGAACTCTCGAAATTTGAACACGCCCCTGCCGCTAGGCGGTGCGTACACGTATTTCATGGGCGTCGCTTTTGACGGCTCACCCACGCGAATCGTGACAAACAACCCGGAGTTCTGGTGATGGCGACAGCATCGGTTGCGTTGGTTTTGGCGCTGCCTGTTGTCGTGCCCCCGCGTGCAACGCTGAAGTTTCGGGTATTGCGCGAGGGGGTAGTGACGCCAGGGGTTAAGACGCTGTTTCTGTATCGCGGGTGGGGCTCGGTAGCCACGTTGGCGATGGTGTTCCAGACGCTCGATGGCGAATGGACCCGCGCCGAGCAGTTCGACCTTGCCACGCTGCTGGCACAGGGGGAATGGTTGGTGGCCGGTGAGGATCTGGCCGCGCCACGCAGAACGCGGGCCACTTACCTGGCGTTCACCGAATCAGCAGAACTGACCTTTGACATCACCTCTGGCGAGGGCGGGGTAGTCGGCGAGCCGGCGACCCTGGCCGCGCAGGTGCGGGTGGATCAGCAGCCTGCGGGGCGTGAGGTGGTTGTGATCGAGCGGCCGCTGGATGGTCAGTGGCGTGTGGCTGGGTACGGCCTGACTGTTGAGGGTGAGGCTGAGCTGGAGCTGCGAGTCGCTGGTGGGCTGTGCTATGCCGTGGCGGTGGATGATTGGGGTGTGCTGTATAGCCCGACCTTAGCCGTTACCGTTGGGCAAACAATCCGGCCAACGCTGTTCACCGGCTGGCTGTACCGAGTCACCGAAGCCGGCACCCTGCCGGCTACTGAGCCTGAGTGGTGGCCAGCCGATGGCGATAACGCGGCGCGCCTGATCGGCACTGCCCGCGCCATTGCAGTTCGCTACTACGCACCCATTGGCCATGGGCCTGTGCCTGTTGAGGTGATTTGATGTTGACAATGCGAGTAGGGGGCAGCTGGTCTACAGCACGCCCAGCCTCGGCGCGGCCGGCTGCTTTGCCTTGGGACGGCACCACGCCGCTGGTGGTAGAGGCTCAGGCAGTCTGGCGGCGCGCAGTGGGGCATGACCTTGAGGCTGCAGCTGGTTGGAGTGCGGTGCCGGCCAGGGATCGGGAAAGCATTCAGGCTTGGGGCCTGGCCAGCGCGGCTGACTGTGAGCAGCTGGCTGGCCTATGGGGCGCGGTGCCGGCGAAGGATTGCGGGGTTGTTGGGCGGTGGGATCACACCATCAGGCCGCGTGATGTGCGCTTACGGCTGATCTACAACCCCATGCCGGCGCGTAAGGATGTACAGGTGGGCTGCCCCAGTCGTCGGGTCGACGATTATGGGCCACGGCGTAATGCAGCAGCGGCAGTGCAGGCCAGCTTGTATGTGCCTGGGCCTGGCCCGCTGGCATTCAACTTTGGTGGGCGGCCGTACTTCCCGCCCACCTCGCCGTTGGTGTTCTTCAGCTTTCAGTACACACCGCCTGCGCCGCGTATTCAGCCGGTTGATAGTTCCAGCCGGGTGCGTTGGCAAGATGCGCGCCGGCTGAGCGCTCTGGCGCGGTTGCCGTGGGGCAGGGCGCGGGTGCTCGATGGCCCGCTGACCGGCATTGAATATGTGGACTACCCCGGCCCGGTCAAGCCGCTGCCTGAGCCGCCTACCGATCCAACCATTCTGGATACCTACATGATTGCCAACACCGTCAACCTGGTGGTGCTGCCAGCGCGCACGCCCATTGAGGCAAAGAATGTACGCATTGGCCTGGATGCCGACAGCTTCAGTTGGAAGTTCAGCGCCGATATTTTCACCAAGGCCGCGCTCGACCTGGTGGCACCTAGTGAGGATGGTGCAAAAGAGATTGAGCTGGATATCAACGGCTGGAAGTGGGTGCTGCTTGTGGAAGGTTACAGCCGGCAACTCAAGTTTCCGACCGAGGCCTACAGCATCAAGGGCGCTACGCGCACTCAGCTGCTAGCCGCGCCTTACGCGCCGCTGCGCACGGGGCTTAACGCTGCGCCGATCACTGCGCGGCAGGCGGCGACGGAGCAGCTGCTGTTCACAGGCTTCAGTATCGTTTGGGACGCAGAGAATGTAGGGCCGGCTGATTGGACGTTCCCAGCCGGCGCGCTGAGCTATCAGAGCCAAACGGCTATGCAGGTGATCGCCCGTATTGCTGAAACGGTTGGCGCGGTAGTGCGGCCGGCGCTTGCTGCTGATGAGCTTGAGGTGCGTCCACGCTACCCGGTGCCGCCATGGGAGTGGGGGCAGATCGATGCGCCGATTGATCGCATCATCCCGCCTGCAATGATGACCGCTCTCGGCGGTGAGTGGACGCCGCAGCCGGCTTGGAACGCCTGCTACGTATCCGGCACCAGCCACGGTGTATCGATGCTTGTGCGTCGCGCTGGTACGGCGGGTGATAACCCCGCACCGGATGTGTTCGATGACTGGATCACCGGGCAGGAAGCCAACCGAGCGCGCGGCGTGCATGAGCTGAGCAAGGGCGGGAATATCGAGATTGTTGGCGTCTCAATCCCGCTGTTCCCGTTTGCGGATGACCACGGCGTTGGCTTGGTACTGCCTGCCCAGCTCTGTCGGGTGCCAGAGGAAAGCGGCGCGTGGGTTGGGCTGTGCCTGGCCGTGGACATAGCAGCTGAGGGCACTGGCGCAAGCCGGGTACAGCAGCAGCTCCGGTTAGAGAGGCACTTTTAATGGCTACGGTTAACCCTTGGAAGCGCTTTATCGGCCTGCTGCCAGGCGGCGTGCGCACGGTGGCCACCGTCATCAGCATCAACCCAACCGCTGGCATCAGTGAGGTGGAGCTGCGCACCGGCACGCGGGTGACGGTGCGGGGTGTTGATGTGCCTGTGAGCGGCAAGGCTTACATCGCCGATGGGGTGATCACCGGGCCGGCGCCAAGCCTGCCGCACTATGACGTGGATGTTTAAAACCGCATCTAGTTCGGCTCGCGAGTTAGCAGCTCCGTTCTGAGGATGTTGATATCGCGTGGCGCGTCGATGTCGATCCATGCCTTGCCAGGTATGGCGTTGTTGATGCGAATGGTGATGCCCTCTGCCAGTTGTTCAGCCAGGTCGGTTGGGTCGATACCTGGTGCAGGGAACAACACGAACTCTTCGCCTATACGGCGGGAAATAATCAGTCCCATAAATAGCTTCCTTGCGTAATTGGTGAGCCGCGACGTGCGGCTTTTCAAGCCTAGACCATGCCTGCTTAGTGCGGGTTATTTGTTGCCTGGTGGCTCCCTAAATCAGGGAATGCTGCCGCTCGGCTTCCAGCTTCAAACGCTCCGAGATCGCTCGGATCTCGTGATAGACCGCCAGCCGTTCCTCGGCTGTGAGCGGTTCGTCGGCCAGTTCAGCTGGCGTCAGCTCGAAATCGGCCAGGGCATTAGCCGCAAAGCGGTGTGCCAGCGCCTTTGCCAGCCTCATGTTGGGGCGTTTGCTGCTCATAACTACCTCAATCAAACGCCGGCTCTATACCGGCTCACAATGTGGAGAAGCCATGGACATCACAGAACAGCAGTTGCTCCATATCATGCCCAACGCCCGCCGATCAGCGGGCGTTTTTGTACCTGCAATCAACGCCGCCGCCAAGCGTTGGCAGATAAACACCCCGAAACGCATGGCGGCATTCCTGGCCCAAGTTGGGCATGAGTCCGGCCAGCTGCAGTGGACACGTGAGTTAGGCAACAACGCCTACCTGGCCAAGTATGACACCGGCCCCCTGGCCGAGCGCCTTGGCAACACGCCCGAGGCGGATGGTGATGGCCAGCTGTATCGCGGGCGTGGGCTGATCCAGATCACCGGCCGCTTCAACTATCTCAAATGCAGCCTGGCCCTGTTCAGCGATGAGCGCCTGCTGCGTGAGCCACAGCTGTTGGAACAGCCGGAGTGGGCGGCGCAATCTGCTGGCTGGTTCTGGTGGATCAAGGAACTGAACACCCTGGCCGACCAGGGCCGGTTAACTGACATCACCCGCAAGATCAACGGCGGCCAGAACGGCGCAGCAGATCGCCGCGAGCTGTGGCTGCGGGCAAGTAAGGTGCTGGTATGAGCATCGTTGATCTGATCCCTGGTTCACCGCGCACCTGGTTGCTAGGCGCATTGCTGGTTGCAGTGTTTGCAGCCGGCTGGGCCGGCAATGGTTGGCGGCTAGGTGAGCAGCTGGCGGTGGGTGAGAAAACCCACAGCGACACGCTGGGCGAGATAGCCCGGGCGGCTGCTCGCCAGGTGAGCGATCAGTTGGATGCTCGCGTGGAGCTTGAGAAGCAGCTGGCCGACCTAGATTCAACCAAACACAAGGAACTGACCGATGCACAGGATGATAATGAGCAGCTGCGGCAGCTTTACTCTGGCGCTGATAGTGATCGTAAGCGGCTGCGCATCGAAGCCCGAATTGCCGCCGCTGATCTCGTCGTGTCCAAAACCACAGGCAGCAGCGGCTTGGGCGATGGAGCCAGCGTCGAACTCAGTGAAAGAGCTGGATCAGCTGTTTGGGATATCCGCGCCGGAATGATCCGCGATCAGAAGAAACTCGAGTACCTGCAAGGCTACGTCCGGACGCTGACCGGCCAGACCGCTACAACCCCGTAATCCCTCCGTAAGAAAAGAGCGACCCGCCCAGGTGTTACAGCACCCGGGCAGGCCACTCGACCCGCAGCCATTCCTGCAAGCCAAGCCAAGGCTCTCACTCCGTGCACGAAGCGGGGGAGAGCCTAGCACCTGTTTATTTATACAGTAAAGGTTTGCATTCTATGACCAGTCCTATCATCCCTTGGATGGGTGGCAAACGCCGCCTTGCCGACCGTCTTATCCCGCTGTTCCCCCCTCACGAATGTTACGTCGAGGTCTTTGCCGGCGGTGCTGCACTGTTCTTCCTGCGGCCGCAGCCGGCACCAGTGGAAGTGTTGAACGACATCAATGGTGACCTGGTGTCGCTGTATCGGGTGGTGCAGAACCACGTCGAGGAGTTCGTGCGGCAGTTCAAGTGGGCGCTATCCAGCCGGCAGCTGTTCGAGTGGCAGAAGATCACGCGCCCGGAAACACTCACCGACATCCAGCGCGCCGCACGTTTCTTCTACCTGCAGCACCATGCCTTCGGCGGAAAGGTCAGCGGGCAAACCTTCGGTACCGCCACCACCGGCCCCGCGCCGAACATCATGCGAATCGAAGAGAACCTGTCCGCTGCATGGCAGCGCCTGGCCGGTGTGTATGTGGAGAACTTATCGTGGCTTGAGTGCGCCGAACGCTATGACCGCGCGCACACCTTCCACTACATGGACCCGCCGTACTGGCAAACAGCGGGCTATGGCGTCGACTTTCCTTATGAGAACTACGAGCGCATGGCCGACTTTATGCGGCGCTGTAAAGGCAAGGTGATGGTCAGCATCAACGACCACCCCGATATCCGCCGGGCGTTCGATGGCTTCCATATGGAACAGCTCGATATCCGCTACAGCTGCACCAACCAGCGGCAGGGCGTGGCTGAAACCACGGGCGAGCTGGTGATTATGAACTGGGTGCCGGCCTCGCTCGGTGGCCTGTTTGATGGCGTCTGATTCACTTGCTAAGCCTCGGCACCAGAGCGTTACTGGTGCCAACGGAAACCACAAAGGAAACGACAATGAACCTGCTCGAGCACCTCCAGCCCCTGCCCACCGAACTGCTGAACGCCATGGCGAAAGGCGAGGTGGACACCCAGGCGATTGCAGCGCGGCTGATGGCTGATCGCGGGTTGGATCGGGATGGGAAGTGGGTGGGGTTTGAAAAGGCGAAGGAGGTGTGGAAGGGTTAGCCTTTCGTATTAGGGCCGCTCTTTTCCAGCTCAGATTTTATGTCTGCATGTTCGCTTTCGTGGTGCGATTCTGGATCGTGTGACTTGTCTAGGTAGTCGAACATTGTCGCCAAATTCGTTTTTATTAGATAAAGCGAAAGCATTAAAAAGGATATGGCCAGAATTACGAGGAATGAGCATGCTATTACAGATGGTACGCTTTCGTACAAGCCAATAGTCAATTGAGCTATTGATGCGAGGAAGCTAAATGAGATCGTGTAAAAGAGTATGTTGCTTAATTTTCTAAGTGGTTTGAATAAAGGAGGGTAATTTTGAGAGCCGTTTAATCTCATGCCGTCGAGCCAGTCCTCTTTATATTTAGCAGAGTCGTAAACTTCTTTTTTCATATTGACAATAATAAAAGTTTTGGCAGACATTAGGAATCCACCAAGTGCTAGGAATCCTGTAAAAAGACTTCCCCTCAAATTTTCTGCGTAGAAGTTAAATATCTTAGCGGTTGTGCCAGCCTCTAAAAAAATAAGCCCTTTCAGGTGAGCCTCTTTAGAAATCGAAATTATCAGGATCACATAAAGTAAGGCAGTGATAGTTGTGGCCGCTAAAAACACCCACAATTCTTTGTTATTAGTTAGATATTTTTTTAGTGAAGACATGCTTGTAATCCTTTTCGCACTTCTCTTTAATATCTTGAAATAAACTGCAGGTTTTGATATCTGTTGTTTTAAGTGTTAGCAGCTTATTGATGAAGTCATCATAGCTAATTTCGCCATAATTTGCAGGAACATCCATAACTTTTAAAGAGACTGGTTCATCCTGATCGTCAAGTACTTCAACTCTGGCCGTTGCTTGCTTAATGGTAGGTATCATATCTCGAATGCCACTTATGATCAGGTTTGAATCTACTGAGCTATCAAAACTTACGTGATGTCTTACCTTTTCAATTAAACCTTGTAGCGGTGACTCTGAATTCAAAGATGCTTCGAGAGAAGATATTTCGTATTTAAAAGAACGGATGGCTTTATATTTTGCTAAGACTTTTTCAATGTCCTTTGATTGGACAATCATGTCAAATTCAATTCCGTGAAAAAAACGACTATTAATAGCTTTGAGTTGTTTTTTAGGTACGGAATCTCTGCCGCCGAGAGCTAGGATTTCTGCGTTTCTTTTAGTCTCTAATTCTCGCCGATAAAGTGTGGTTATCATTGATCCAAAATTAGGGGCAGTACATGAGCCGTGATGGTATTGGTAAATTCCTAAGCCGTTTTCTTTATTGATAAGTAGAAAATTGAACTCGGCTATTTTTTCAAGTGTAGCTAGATCCGAAACCTTGATTTCAAGATTGCTGCCTTTCCCGACTAGTGAGGTGAATTTTTTCTGATTTTTTATAGTTATAACTGTGCCGTAAATATATTTTTGGTCGTGGTCAATTATTATTTTCCGTGCACTGTCAGTGCGAATCGGAAAATCAATATCGATCCCAGCTAGTGAATCAAAGAAACTAGCTAGCGATATATCACTTTTTTTTGTTGAAAAGGAGATGCCGTAGTTTTTGACGATATACATTATTTGATCAACTTCCGTTTGATTCTCGAAACATCATATATATGCGTGATTCTTGAGTCTGTAATATTTATTATTCATTTAAAGCCTGCCTAGCGCCATTAATATCATCTGTTGAAGCAGGTGTCAGTCGGGGCGTGGCACCTTGATATTACCATCGTGGCTCAGGACGTAATACCTCACTACGCCTTCTCAGTTTGTTAGCCTGGGTGACCAGCCGTCGGTGGCCGAGCAGGTGGTGGGCGTGCTGGATGAGATCAACGCCAAGTGGGGGCGTGGCACGGTGCGGCCTGGCAGGGTGCCGTTAGCGCCGGCCTGGGGGATGAAGCGTGAGGTGCTGAGCCTGGGCTACACCACCAGGTGGGATCAGCTGTGGACGGTGAGGGCGGGGTAGGTAATCAACGGGGGCATTAATAGTTCAGATGGCCATCCCCGTGCGGATGACCACCCTAGCTTCACACCCTTGCTAAGACAACGGTAACGCAAAGCGCCAGTAGAACAGCGGTTACTGGAGCAAGGCCCGCGCCACAAAGGACGCCGACCACGCTACCGAACGCGGTAAGGCGTTGGGGTAATGCTGCTGAACCAGCTTGATTGGAAATGCTCATAGCATCCCTCCCTCACTGTTGTCCCAGTCTCATGTAGCAGTTGGCGGGGACGCTCAGACTATTGCTGTCATATTTCCAATTTCCGGTTGCCCGGTTTTGACCAGCGAGGAACGGCGACAGCAGCCCAACTGGTTCGTTTGCAGCAACAAGTTGCTGGCGTGCGGGCATGATATTCACGGACGCTCCCTGCCTGCAATATTTGGCGGCAGTGAGGTGGCGTTGCGTTGGGATGATGGAGTGCGCCAAAGACAACCGCTTCGCTCAAGCAATTGCAGCAATAAGAGCCTGGCCCTGGTTCTTAACATTGCCCACGGACTTGCCCACGCGGTGCCAGGTTAATGCGTCTGATGCCAGGCCGCTGAGCGCTACGATCTCTTCGATGCGCTCCGGTGGCGTGGCGTTGTCCAGCCACTCAGTCGCAACAGCTGGCGACAGAACCAGTGGGCGGCGGTCGTGGATATCTAGCAGGCCGGCATCTGCGGCGCCAGTCACGATGGCGAAGCCGTCGTCATCCTGCTCTGCTCGCGTCTGCGTGGGGAACAGGCCGACAGCAGCGAAGTACAGCTGCGCCTTGTCGGCTGCATGGATGTAATAGGGCTGCTTGCCCTCGGCCGCCACCCATTCGTACCAGCCGTCGGCTGGCACTATCAGCCGGTGGTGCCTGACCGTCGCCCAATACTTGCTGGTCCATAGCGTTTCCGCCCTGGCGTTGATCGCCGGCGGCCTCCCGCCTTTAGCCCAATGCGGCTCCCATCCCCAGCGCAGTGTCTGTGACCTGGCGCCACCTTCCTCGCTAGTGAGTACCCAAACGCCGGTACTCGGCGCCACGTTGTAGCGCTCGATCTGGGTATCGCTGACCTCTCCGAACAGCTCGCCCTGCAGGCTAAGTGGTTTCACGTAGGCACCCGGTGCCGCTGCCTGCACAAAGCGTCCGCACATATCTCCTCCCGTCGCTCTCGTTTGACCGCTGCTCAAATGGCGAATACTGTATTCATATACAGTATTTGATTTAGGCAACATCGCATGGGTAACGCAATCATCCTCGGCCCTATTGGTATCTCGACCACGGAGCTGTCTTTTTATTCGTCCCGCATTCCTGCTGGCTTCCCCAGCCCTGCGCTGGATCATATGGAGCAGAAGCTTTCCCTGGATGAGCTGCTGAATATCGATGCGCCGCACACCTACTTGGTGCGCGTGACCGGCGACAGCATGACCGGCGTTGGCATATTCGATGAGGACATCCTGATAGTGAGCAGGGCCATCACGAAGAAGATAGGCCGGATCGTCGTGGCTGACTTGAACGGGGAAACCTTCGTGAAGCGGCTCACCCAAGAGGATGATCGGTACATCCTTCGCTCCGAGAACCCCAAATACCCGCCGCGCTACATCATGGAAGGCGATGAGCTGGTGCCTTGGGGAGTGGTGAAAGCGAACCTCCACTTTCACCGCTGCCATGCATGAGCCAACCATTGCGCTGATCGACTGCAACAGCTTCTACGCCAGCTGCGAGCGTGTGTTTCGGCCTGACCTGCGGCGCCGCCCGATTGTAGTGCTGAGCAACAATGACGGCTGCGTGATTGCCCGCTCAGCCGAAGCCAAGGCCCACGTAGAGATGGGGGCGCCCTGGCACAAGATTAAGAGGGACGTTCGCCGGCTTGGCATTGTGGTGTTCTCCAGCAATTACGCCCTGTATGGCGACATCAGCGAGCGCGTGATGAGCGTGATTGAAGGCATGGTGCCGGCGCTGGAGGTGTACAGCATTGATGAGGCTTTTGCCGATCTGACTGGCCTGCAAGGCTCAATGGAAGCTCTCGGCCGGGAGATCCGCGCCCAGGTGCTGCAGTGCACAGGCATCCCCACCGGGGTGGGTATTGCCAGCACCAAGACGCTGGCCAAGCTGGCGAACCACGCGGCGAAGAAGTGGCAGCGCCAGACGGGCGGGGTGGTTGATATCCGAGATCCCGATCGCCGCGACAAGCTGCTGAAGGTAACGCCCGTGGAAGAGGTATGGGGTGTTGGCCGGCGCATGACGGCGCACCTGCAGGGCATGAACATCAAAACGGCCTGGGAGTTATCGCAAACTGATCCTTGGACCCTGCGCAAACAGTTCAGCGTGGTGATCGAGAAGACCGTGCGCGAGTTGCGCGGTACGCCCTGCCTAGAACTAGAGGAGATGGCGCCGGCCAAGCAGGAGATCTGCTGCAGCCGGGCGTTCGGTGAGCGGCAGCATGAGATTGAGCCCATCCGTCAGGCGGTTGCCACCTACGCCGCCAGGGCTTGCGAAAAGCTCAGGGCTCAACACTCCCTCGCCAAGCGGGTGCGCGTGAGCATCCGCACCGGCATGTTCAACCCCGATGAGGTGAAGTATGCGAAGGGTATTGTCTGTGAGCTGCCGTACCCGACTGACGACACACGACTGATCACGCGCGCTGCCGTGGCGGGGCTTGATCATCTGTTCCGGCCTGGCTTCGCCTACGCCAAGGCTGAAATCTTACTGCTGGATCTACGTCAGCGTGGCGATTTCACCGACGATATGTTTGCCGAGACCCAGCCAGTGGTGGCTGAGCAGGTGATGGACGTGCTCGATAAGATCAACGCCAAGTGGGGGGGCGGCACGCTGAGGCCAGCTGGGGTACCGTTGGCGCCGGCCTGGGGGATGAAGCGCGACATGCTGAGCCCGAGCTATACCACCAGGTGGGATCAGCTGTGGCGGGTCAAGGCGGGGTAGGTGAGCGTGACTATTCGCACCGAAACTGGGAGATACACTGGCCAGGGCAGGTCTGCGCGCTCATGGTTGCGACCTTATTATATTTTTGACAGTGAGCGACAGCTTTGCCCAGCGCATCAAGGTATCTACTCTGGGCCGTGCCGTGTTGATAAATCGCCACATGCTCGTTTAGTTCAATTGGTTTTGCCGAGCAGCCGCCCAGCAATATTGCAGTGGCTGCTAGAAGTACTATCGCTCTGAGATTCATGTTGGCACCAAAGTAGCGTTTTAGTTGGATGACGAGGCGAAAGGGCGGAGCGTGACGGGCCCGGGCTGTAACAATTTCTGTACCATTCGCGGCATGGGCTAGCGTTTCTGGGCTCCGCCCAGTATTCACTCGCCATTCAAGGTCAGTGAGACGCCTATCTAATCGCCTGTTATACCGGGCCTTTTGCTAGTTAGAAAGGCCGAATGACCAGAATCTGCGTAGGTATCATTGTCTGAACTGTTTACCGCCTGTCTGAAAGCCAAAATTGATTTAACGGCAATTTTTCAGGCAGTTGCAACAAGATCAAATAGCGGGTATCGGGGCGGGTATTAAATGAGCTTTATAAGTTTATTGCTATGAAAATCAGTAACTTATGACGCAAAGAAAAATCGTCCACGTCGATTGCGACTGCTTCTACGCGGCAATTGAGATGCGGGATGACCCGAGCCTGGCCAGCAAGCCCTTGGCGGTCGGTGGTTCGGCGGATCGGCGCGGGGTGATTGCCACCTGTAATTATGAGGCGCGCAGTTATGGTGTGCGTTCGGCCATG
>Ga0115550_1001518_pt1 | contig 17229 bp, 15 predicted proteins | sample COGITO_mtgs_1005_FD_87177 | JGI IMG/M metagenome (GOLD analysis project Ga0115550, IMG submission 87177) | Pelagic marine microbial communities from North Sea - COGITO_mtgs_100511 | ecosystem: Environmental > Aquatic > Marine > Epipelagic | place: Germany:Helgoland, sampling site Kabeltonne... | reverse complement strand
TCCTAAAAAAACAGGCTGGTAAGCCAAATTTTCAAGTCGCATATATTGCACTTGACAAAATGGGACATGTTGGCGCTAGATCTATACATCAAGGCTTTTCATACAGGCATTTTAACAACAGTATTAACCAGAATATTAAGGTAGAACCGATTTAAAATTTCTCATGAAATATATACTCTCCATAGATGCAGGAACAACGAGTTCTCGTGCAATTCTGTTTGATAAAAAAGGGCAGACAAAAGCTACGGCACAATACGAATTTCCCCAATATTTCCCGAAAGAAAGTTGGGTAGAACACAATGCCAAAGAAATATGGACAACACAATTGAAAGCCATCCAAGATGTAATTGCTTCTGAAGGAATTTCAATAGAAGATATTAGCGCCATGGGAATCACCAATCAACGTGAAACCACTGTCATTTGGGATCGAACAAATGGAGAGCCTGTACACAATGCAATTGTATGGCAAGACCGAAGAACCGCATCTATTTGTACTGAATTACAAGAACATTCTTCTATCTTTTTGAACAAAACGGGCTTAGTGTTAGACGCCTATTTTTCTGGCACAAAAATCAAATGGATACTAGACAGCCATCCAAGCCTTCGAAAACGTGCAGAAGCTGGTGAATTAGCCTTTGGGACAATAGACAGTTGGCTGATATGGAACTTAACTGAAGGAAAGGTTCATACAACCGACGTCACCAACGCAAGTAGAACACTGCTCTTTAATATACACAGTCTTGAATGGGATGGAGAATTACTGAACCTCCTCGACATCCCTTCTTCTTTGCTTCCCAAGGTGGTTAGTTCATCAGAGGTAGTGGGTAAAACAGCTGCCTCAATACTGGGGAAAGCAATTCCGATAAGTGGGATTGCTGGCGACCAACAAGCTGCCCTGTTTGGTCAATTGTGCATCAATCCGGGTGATGTAAAAAACACCTATGGAACCGGTTGTTTCTGCATCATGAATACTGGAGAAAAAGCCGTTGTATCCCAAAACAAAATGCTTACCACTATTGGGTGGCAGCTGAATGGTAAAGTTACCTATGCTTTAGAAGGGAGTGTTTTTATTGCCGGTGCATTGGTTCAATGGTTAAGGGATCAGTTACAGATCATTGATACTGCTCCAGAAATTGAAGCATTGGCAAACAGCGTTAATGATAATGGTGGAATTACATTTATACCTGCCCTATCAGGTTTGGGAGCTCCCTATTGGGATCCCGAAGCCACTGGTGCTATCATGGGGATTACTAGAGGAACACAAAAAGGACATATTGCACGAGCTGCATTAGAGGCCATTGCCATGCGGTCTCGAGACATTATTATTGAAATGCAGAAAGATGCTGGAGTATCCTTTGACAGCCTCAAAGTAGATGGTGGAGCCAGTAACAACGATTTATTGATGCAAATACAAGCCAACGTCTTGAACAAAAATGTCATCCGCCCATACACAACCGAAACCACCGCTTTGGGTGCAGCTTTCTTTGCTGGACTGACCGTTGGTTTTTGGAAAAACGAAGAAGAACTTAAAGCAATTTGGAAAGAAAACAAAGCTTTTCATCCAATCAAAGATTCCACCACACAAGCATGCATTGACCTTTGGGAAGAACGCATTCCCAGAGCATTGAAAAGCAAATGAAAAGAGAAGAGCATTTAGCGAAAATTAACGCTCGTAAAAATCCTTGGGATGTACTCATCATTGGGGGCGGAGCCTCTGGCCTTGGCGCAGCAGTTGATGCTGCTAGTCGAGGATACAGAACACTTTTACTTGAAAAATATGATTTTGCAAAAGGGACCTCCTCAAGGAGTACAAAACTTGTACATGGCGGGGTACGCTATTTGCAAAATGGAGATGTTTCTTTGGTCATTGAAGCCTTAAAAGAACGAGGAATTATGCGTAAAAATGCGCCCCACTTAGTGAAAGACCTCAGTTTTGTCATCCCCTCCTACGACTGGTGGAACAGCCCCTTTTATGGAATTGGCCTAAAAATATACGATATGATGGCAGGGAATTTAGGCCTTGGTCCTTCTACCCTTCTCAATCGCAACGAAACCATTGAACTTATTCCAAATGTAAAAAAGAAAGGATTGCGCGGGGGTGTTATTTACCACGATGGTCAGTTTGATGATGCCCGAATGGCCATAAGCTTAGGGCAAACTGCCGATAATCACGGAGCAAGCTTGCTCAATTACTTTTCGGTGACCGGAATAAACAAGACGAATAATATGATTAGTGGAGTTCTAGCGAAAGATGAACTTAGCGGAAAGACATATTCTATCGATGCCAAGGTTGTTATTAATGCTACAGGAGTTTTTTCAGATAATGTTATTCAAATGGATCAACCCGATGCAAAAAAACGTATCGTCCCCAGTCAAGGAGTACATATTGTTTTGGATAAACGATTTCTCAGTGGACCGCATGCCATAATGGTTCCTCAAACCTCAGACGGTCGTGTTCTTTTTGCAGTGCCTTGGAATAATTATGTTGTTGTTGGTACCACCGACACCCAAATGAAAGAGGCCTTGATAGAACCCGTTGCCCTAGAAGAAGAAATTCAGTTCATCCTTGACAATGCCGGGATGTATATGACCACTCCCCCAACTCGTGCAGACATTAAAAGTGTCTTTTCTGGCCTTCGCCCATTGGCAGCTCCAGAAGACAAGGCTAGTGCGACCAAAGAAATTTCTCGACATCACAAGGTAATTGTAAGTACCTCAGGCCTGGTCAGTATCCTTGGAGGGAAATGGACCACCTACCGAAAAATGGCAGAAGACATCGTAAATACTGCCCAATCGGTTGGAGGCTTACCCGAACGTAGCTGCATTACCCATAGTCTTCCCGTGCATGGATATGACTATAATTCAGATTGGAACAACCCCCTTCATGTCTATGGAGTCGATATTGACAAAATCACAAAACAAGATCCTGAGGGAAATACTTCTTTGAGTGAAGAACTTTATTTAACGAAAAATCAGATACTATGGGCTGTACGAGAAGAAATGGCCATGACTGTAGAAGATGTCCTTGCCCGCCGAACAAGAGCACTTTTTCTCAATGCAGCCGAAAGCCTTATTTTAGCCCCTCAGGTGGCAGTAATAATGGCAAAAGAAATGAAAAAAGACTCTGGGTGGATTTCGGAACAAATTGAAAATTATACTACTTTAACAAAAAATTATTTATTGAAATGATGACTCCATTTATTGCCGAATTTATTGGCACCAGTTTATTACTCCTTTTAGGAGCAGGCGTTGTGGCCAATGTTAGTTTAAAAAAAACATATGGAGAAAATCAAACACCATTGTTACTCATTACTATTTCGTGGGGTTTTGCAGTCTTTGTTGGTGCCTATGTTACCGGTCAATTTAGTGGTGCTCACCTCAATCCAGCTGTAACCATTGGATTGGCTATTGTTGGAAAATTTGCGTGGAGCTTGGTTCCCACCTATCTATTTGCCCAACTATTGGGTGCTATGTTTGGTAGTTGGTTGTGCTATCTTTTGTACATCGATCACTACCGCGAAACAGAAGACGAAGACACTGTTCGTGCGACCTTTTGCACTGCACCAGCCATTCGCAATTTCAAGAATAATTTTTTTAGTGAAGTCCTTGGAACCTTTGTCCTTGTTTTTGGGATATTTTTCATCGCCTCTCCCAACGTAGTGATTAACGGACTGGTAACCGAAAACTTTGGCATCGGTTCATTAGAATCATTACCTGTGGCAATTTTGGTTTGGGTAATTGGGATGACAATGGGAGGAACAACTGGCTATGCCATTAATCCAGCACGGGATTTCGGTCCCCGTTTAATGTATCAACTACTTCCTAGAAAAAACAAAAAAGCCGATTGGGCATACAGTTGGATCCCTGTCTTTGGTCCCTTTACTGGAGCTGTGGTTGCAGGATTACTTTACAATCTATTGATGGCTTAATTATTTTGCCACATTTACCGCTCGCGTTTCACGAATAACCGTCACTTTTACCTGTCCAGGGTAGGTCATGTCGGTTTGAATTTTTTGGGAAATTTGGAAGGAAAGCTCGGCAGCATTGTTGTCAGAAACTTTCTCGCTTTCAACAATAACACGCAACTCTCTCCCTGCCTGAATCGCATATGCCTTACTCACACCATTAAAGTCATAAGCTATTTTCTCCAAGTCCTTTAAACGCTGAATATAACTGTCCAATACCTGACGACGGGCGCCAGGACGGGCACCAGAAATAGCATCACATACTTGCACAATTGGGGACAACAAAGAGGTCATTTCGATCTCGTCATGGTGGGCACCAATGGCATTACAAACTTCGGCTTTCTCACCGTATTTCTCAGCCCACTGCATACCAAGGATGGCGTGAGGTACTTCGGTTTCTTCTTCCGGCACTTTTCCAATATCATGTAGGAGTCCTGCACGTTTTGCCAATTTAGGATTAATGCCTAGTTCTGAGGCCATCACACCACATAACTTGGCTACTTCACGGGAATGTTGCAATAAATTTTGTCCGTAAGACGAACGGTACTTCATTCGGCCAACCATTTTGATCAACTCTGGTCTTAATCCATGAATCCCAAGGTCAATGACCGTACGTTTCCCTACTTCTATGATTTCATTTTCTATTTGTTTCTTGGTCTTTTGAACCACCTCCTCTATACGAGCAGGATGGATTCTTCCGTCAGTAACTAAACGGTGTAAAGACAAACGAGCAATCTCACGACGGACAGAGTCAAAACAAGAAAGGATGATTGCTTCTGGTGTATCATCTACTATGATTTCTACTCCAGTAGCAGCCTCGATAGCACGTATATTTCGACCTTCTCTTCCAATAATCCTTCCTTTAACATCATCAGAATCAATATTAAAAACAGAAACACAGTTTTCTACCGCCTCCTCTGTTCCAATACGCTGAATGGTATTTATGATTATTTTCTTGGCTTCTTGCTCTGCAGACAACTTGGCCTCTTCAATAGATTTCTGAATGAATGACATGGCTTCGGTACGGGCAGCGTCTTCTAAAGAAGAAATCAATTCTTTCTTTGCATCTTCGCTACTCAAACCAGAAACAACCTCAAGCTGTTCCTGATAATGCTTCTCTGCCTTATCCAATTCAGCTTTCTTTCGGTCAATGTTTTGAATTCGTTGATCAAAATTAGCGGCCTTTTGTTCTAGGCGCTCATTGACACTTTTGGTCTTAGAAAGCTCTTTGTTTAGGTTGTTTTCTTTTTCTCGTGCTCGCTTTTCTGTTTCTTCTACTTTCTTTTCACGGCTAAAGATGGCTTTTTCATGCTCAGCCTTGAGTTCAATAAAGCGCTCTTTGGCTTGCAACATCTTCTCTTTTTTAATTCGATCTGACTCTTGATGAGCCTTTTTGATGATGCGTTTTGCCTGCTGTTCACTCTTCTTAATGCGTGAACTAGATTTTGCTCTTTGAACTATTAGTGCGCCAATCAGACTGATTAAGCCCCCGCCTATTGCTGCACCTATAATGAGTATTGTTGTTGTCATTTGAATAAAAATTAAATCAAAAAAGCCTGCATCAGTTTAGGATTTGTATAAACTCCATAATTACAGGATTGCGGCTAACCAATGGATCAAGGATCTGCTCAAGGCAGCATGCTTTTACCATATGGACTCACCTCTTTTAAAAAAAAGTTCGTTGAGTTTATCAAAAAAGTAAACCAATACAGGCAGTAGTTGTATTATCTATATAAAGAACGGATCAGAAAGCAGCCATATGCTCGTCTATCATCCCATTGAGATGATTTAACGTTGCCTTATCTATGACTGTACTCTCTTTTTCATTTTTGCGATTTTGCTCCATTTGTGTTGCATACTGTAAGGCACACATGGCCAATACATCTTGCTTGTCACGCACCGCATAGCTTTGTTCCAACTGTTTGATCATTGCTTCAATTTTTTTGGCCGAAGCACGCAATGCTTCCTCCTGTTCAGGAGCGACCGATAAGGGATAAACCCGATCGGCTATGGTCAATTTTATTTTTAACAAATCACTCATCAATCTTATTTAGGCAATTTGATTCAATTGGACGATGCATGCATCTACCTCTTGAATTAACGAATTGATTTTATTTTTGGTTGTCACATTACTTTGTTCACTGCCAAGTAACGAATTGGCTACAGTAAGTGAATCATTTTCAGTTTTTAGCTTCTTATTTTCTTCGTCTAATTTTTGCTGGATGATTTTGCTTTCTTCCAGTTGTTGACGAAGTGACTCGATTGCGTAATGGTTGTCTTTTAATTTGTTCAACAACAATACAATGTTTTGTTCGAGGGTGGCTACACTTTGATTTGATTCATCCATAGGGCCTTCATTACTCCTATATCAAAGATAAGGAATTTTAACATAGGGGAGAATCTATAGTGCAATTCAATTTCAATTTTAACAGAATTTTTACTCTTTTAAAAGGCTTCCACCAAAAGATCTAGTGCCTTTTTACCATGAGCTTCCGGGACAAAAAAGTAATCGTGATGATAGGCCGAAACGGCATTACAAGCAATTTCGTGTTGGGCTAAGACCGATGCAATACGGGCCGTGATGCCAACATCAGTTAATGAAGTATTTGTTTTGAGTTGAATGCATCGACAGGGAAAGTTGTGTTCAATTCCTCCCTTTTCAGCTGCTTCTTTGGAAACTATAAATGTTTCTCCTTCTGGTTCTCTAAAGCGCATCAACGGTCTTATCCCTTCCGAAATGGTTGTAGTGTATGCATAAGTGTTAGGAAGTAAAACAAAGGCAAAGGACTTCTTCATATTTAATTTAATTTCATGATTTCTACCATTCAGCTAAATAACTTTTTGTGCCCGATGCAGGCCATACCAATAAAAAAAAGAGGCTAGCTGAAAAGTTATATTTTAGTCTCCGAAGTAAATTCAGAACGACAGCTTTTATACTTTTCAGAAAGCCTCTTAATGAGCTCTAGCTATTTATTTCGATACGTTTCTTTCAAATTGAACAACACGAGTGATTTTTCCCTCAACATTGAAATAAAACTGTTCAACCATTTCCTTATCCCACACGGTGCCATCTTTCATATTACGGATTTCTCTCGCGGTAACCGTTACGCCAGATGCAGGATCGGTGTTGTATATTTTCAAAGGGACAATTGAATAGGGTGTCCATTCAACAGAGCTGAAGTTATCAAAAATAGTATCCCACATTTCATCGGTAAAGGTAATTGATGAACCATCGGCCGTTTCTAAAACAGAATTCTCTGCGAAGAAAGATTTGCATTTGTTGCTATCTAGTGCATTGTAGGCCTGGATCAATTGTTCAATTTTTTCGGTCTCTCCACGATTGGAAAACACTAATTTTCTACCGGTATAGTCGCTCTTTGTTTTTCCAAAGAATTTTCCACCCAAAGACAAGCCAAATTCATTGGTAGGATAATTTCTACTCCACTGGACAAAATCGGAAATTTTTCCGTCATTGTTGACCACAAAAACCTCCATTAAGTTCTGTTTTTGTTTTGAGCCATTGTTCCATTCGCGTTCTTCTATCGACCAGGTCAATACCTGAGTTCGCTCATCACCTTTAATTTTGACGGGAATCATTACCCAAGGTGTCATTTTTAGAGAAGAGGTTTGTGCATGCCATTCACGTAGAGCATTTCCACTTTTGTCTTGCATCTCTTTAGTGTAAAAAGAAAGCTCTTTTTCAACATCACCGCTGTTGTAGGCCTCAATAGAAGCTAAAACAGTTTGCATGGCCTCATCATCGCCAAAAACCATGGGTTGACCTTTAAACTCATCGTTGTTCATCCACATTCCTGCAGATTTTAATTTCTGTGCCTGAACGGTACCACAGAACAGTATTAGAATTATTAAAATATTTTTCATTTAAATATAGTTTATAGTTATATTCATTGAAATTAAGTAATAAATCCCACTTTGGACGACAATTCACGCAGATATTTATCTATTCTAATGCTTCTGGGCAGCTTGAACTCCTGTAGTAGTCTTCCTAACCCAGATAGCATCGTTCTCCCTAAAGCCATAGAAGAAACTTCTGGCCTAGCCAGCATTGAGAACGATTTTTTGACTCATAACGATTCAGGAGATAAGGCCAAACTCTACCGCATTAACAAGCAGGGAGAGTTGCTAAACACCTATTTCATCGATGGTGCGATCAATCGCGATTGGGAAGATCTTGCACAAGACGACTCATATTATTATGTTGCTGATACAGGAAATAATTTTGGAAAACGAAAAGACTTAACGATTTATATAGTAACCAAAGATTTTCACCTCAAGGATTCAATTAAGATTCAATATGCTAAACAAAAAACCTTCAAAAAAGACAAGAAAACAAAATATGATGCTGAGGCATTGGTCGCATATGGTGATTCCTTGTTAATCTTTTCCAAGAACAGAAAATCATATGACACTCACCTCTATGCCTTCCCGAAAAAAGCTGGGGAATATAGCCTAAGCAGGATAAAGAAATTTACGGTAAAGACCTTAATAACAGCTGGGGACTTTTCAAACAAATCAAAACGCATGGTCTTAACGGGTTATTTACCTGATCGTTCGCAATACCTGTTCATTGCTGAGAATTTTTCTTTAAAAACATTGGATAAGGTCATATTTAACCGCTATCGATTAGCTTTTAAAAAAGCACAGGTTGAAGCTATTAAAATTTTGGAGGACGAATCCATTTGGATTAGCTCTGAAGGGGAAGGAATTGCAACACCCTTCCTGCAAAAAATAGATTTAACTAATTTAAAACAAGAATAAAAAAAGAATATGCAACTCAACTCCTTCCTCTTTTCGACTAAATCGCGCACAAATACCGCGCTTCTTCTGGGGCGTATTACCACTGGTTTTTTAATGGTCAAACTTCACGGTTGGAGCAAATTGATGGCTGGAACAGAACGTTGGGAAGGCTTGGGAAGTACATTAGCAGAGGCCATTGGTTTAGACTTTATGTCAATTCCGCTGGGTTTTATGGCCAGTTTCGCTGAATCCATTGCTGCCGTACTAATTATTCTAGGACTGACCACCCGACCTGCGGCATTCTTACTGGCATTCACTATGTTGGTCGCCAGTTTTAAAAAGCTTGAGGGAGGATTGAAAGCTGCAGAGCTGCCACTTTTATTCTTGACTTTGTCACTAATAATTCTTTTGTGTGGAGCTGGGAAATACAGCTTAGATCATCGTATCTTTGGGAGGAAAAAATAAGGCAACTTTTTGCGCAAGACAAGTATCTCTCACCTAATAAAGAGAACAACCAAGTACTCAAGGGTGAAAAAATCCAATAGCAACTAAACGAATGAATTTACTCTCAGTTGAAGGAGTCGGAAAAACCTATCAAGACCATCCCGTATTTGAAAACATATCGTTTGGTATCAATCAAGGACAAAAAATAGCTTTAATCGCAAAAAACGGAACAGGAAAAACAACCTTGTTGAAAATTATTGCAGGAGACGACAGCCCTGACAAAGGTGAAGTCAACCAACGCAAAGGAACGCGAATCGCCTATTTGGCACAAGAACCTGAGCTCAATATAGCCCTTACGGTGGAAGAATGTATACTTCAATCAAACAACGAAATTATTCATGTTATTTCGCGCTATGAAGAGGCTTTAAACAATCCTGAAGATGAAGAATCCTATCAAATGGCCTTTGAAGCCATGGAACAACATCAGGCATGGGATTTTGAAACCCAATACAAACAAATTTTATCGAAATTAAAACTCGATCAACTCGAAGCAAAAGTGGGAAGCTTATCTGGAGGACAACGTAAACGCATTGCATTGGCCATTGCACTCCTTGAAAAACCAGATGTACTTATTCTTGACGAACCGACAAACCATCTTGATCTTGAAATGATTGAGTGGCTGGAAGCCTATTTTGCCAAAGAAAAGTTTACGTTACTCATGGTTACCCACGATCGCTATTTCTTGGAAAGAGTGTGTAACGAAATTATCGAATTGGATGAAGGAAAATTATATACCTACAAAGGAAACTATTCCTACTACCTCGATAAACGCGATGCGCGAATTATTCAAGAAGATGTAGAAGCGCATAAAACTAAGCAAAGTTTTAAAAAGGAATTGGAATGGATGCGTCGTCAACCCAAAGCACGAACTACCAAATCCAAATCGCGCATAGAAGATTTTAAAGTGATCAAAGAAAAAGCCCACCAGCGCAGGCAAGAGCATGAGGTACAATTGGAAATCAACATGGAACGCTTGGGCACCAAAATGATCGAAATGCACAAAGTAGTAAAATCCTTTGGCGAAAAGATTATATTGAATCAATATGACTATACCTTTCAACGCAATGATCGCATTGGAATTATTGGCAAAAACGGGACGGGAAAGTCGACCTTTCTCAATTTAATTACTGGTACAGAAAAACCCACCAACGGAAAAATTGTATGGGGAGAAACTATTAAATTTGGTTATTACACCCAAGGGGGGATCACCATCAAAGAAGGACAAAAGGTAATAGATGTGATACGAGAGTTTGGTGAGTTTATTCCCCTAAAAAAAGGAAGGAAAATCTCCGCCCAGCAACTGCTTGAGCGTTTTCTTTTTGATCGAAAGAAACAATATGACTTGGTTGAAAAATTGAGTGGTGGAGAACGCAAACGCCTTTATCTATGTACCGTTTTGATACAAAATCCTAACTTTCTTATTCTCGATGAACCAACCAACGATCTAGATGTTGTAACCCTAAATGTTCTCGAAAGCTTCTTGATGGATTTTCCGGGCTGTTTGATTGTGGTTTCTCACGACCGCTATTTTATGGATAAAATTGTGGATCACTTATTTGTTTTCCGAGGAGATGGTGTAATAGAAGACTTCCCCGGGAACTATTCTGATTTCCGATCCTATGAAGACAGCCAGCCCAAGCTTGTTGAAAATGAAAAAAGTAAGAGCGAAAAGAAAGAGTGGAAAACACCTCAAACAAAGCAAAACTCTCTTTCCTTTTCAGAACAGAAAGAATACAATCGCTTAGAAAAAGAAATTGCAAAATTGGAGGAAGAAAAAGAAAAACTCGAAAAACAGTTTATGGATACAAGCCTGGCAGCTGAAACCATTACCGATTTATCTATTCAACTCAATACCTTGACCACAAACATAGAACAAAAAACAGAACGCTGGTTCGAACTGTCAGTAAAGAGCGATTAACCCTTCTCTTCGAAGACCTCAATTGCACAGCGAAAACATAAATTATGGTGACTAATAAGAATGCTGTATCTTTGTTATCTATGCTTAAACCCACAAAACTTTTATGCTTTATTGTGTTAATCACATGGAATGCAATGGGGCAAGACATTACCCCTCCCTTAGATATTCCTTTAAAACTTTCTGGAACTTTCGGGGAATTTAGGGCGACTCATTTCCATGCAGGGCTAGATATAAAAACGCAAGGAAAGGAGGGCTTTGATGTACGCGCAATTAAAGCTGGAAGTCTCAGACGTATCAATGTTTCTATTTCTGGCTATGGGAAATGCCTCTATATTCAACATGCCGATGGATCAACTTCAGTCTATGCACACCTCCAAAAATTCGCTCCTAAAATAGAAGCATACATCAAAAAATACCAATACGAAAAAGAACAGTTTACGCTTCAACGCTATTTAAAATTGAATGAAATAACCCTTGAAGAAGGAGAAATTATTGGTGTGTCTGGAAATACAGGAGGTTCAGAAGGTCCGCATCTACATTTTGAAATACGAGAAACAAAATCTGCAAACCCACTCAATCCATTGCAATTAGACTTTGCTATTGAAGACAGTATTCGCCCAGTGATTCAAGAGTTATATTTGTATTCCATTTTCCGCGACAGGGCAAGCGAGAAAACAGCCTTGTTGTTGGACAAAAAAAATGACAGCACCTATGTTGCTGACATTCAGAATCTAGGTGGAACATTTGGCCTTGGAGTACGTTTGTTTGATCGTCAAGATTTAAGCTATAACCGTAACGGAGTTTACAATATAAAATTAGCGGTCAATGGGAGTACCCGTTTTTCCTATACATTTGATCGAATAGACTTTAGTGATGGTAAAAATATCAATGCCTTGATTGATTATGCGACCTATAGCGAAGAGCGAATTAGGGTGCAAAAACTTTTTCGAAATATAGATGTTGATTATAGTTTTTTACCCAAAGATGCACCCAACGGGTATTTGGTTTTCGAAGAAGGGCATTCGTATCAGGTAGAATTAATCGTTGAAGATTATGCACGCAACAAAACCTATGTTAGATTTTATGTTGAAGGTGCACCCTATGAACGGCCTTCTCCTCCACCCCCAAAGCCAAACGAACTTTCACCCTATAAAGATTATCTGTTTAACCATGATCCCTATGAGGTTTATCTTCCAAAACAAACTTTTTATGCACCCGTTAAACTTGATATTCGCAGTGCAAATGATACCCTCTACATAGAAGAGGTCAAACAAGCTCAACGCAAAGGTTTTACATTGGAGGCAAAGATCCCTGATGGATTAGACTCTCTTGAACTGCAACAATTGTGCTTGGCTAAAATAGATACCAAGGCAAAAGAAGAGGAAAATCCTCTTCAATATGTGTGGACCACCAAGAAGGATAGTATTTTAAAAACAACTTCTGCCTTCACTGGAACATATCTCTTGGCAAGAGATAGTCTCCCACCCAGCATTGAATCATTAAATTTCATTCCAGAACAGTGGGTGAGCAATTATACCCACCTCAAACTTAGTATAGATGATGATTTTTCAGGTATACAAAACTACCGGGCAACCATCAATGAACAATGGATTCTTATGGAGTATGAACCCAAGGACAAAACATTAATCTATGATCTAAATGATATAAACTTTAAGGAAGCTAAACTAGATTTTCGTTTGGAAGTTGAAGATAATGTGGGAAATTTAAATGTTTATGAAACAACCCTTTTTAGGAAGCCACAGTAACACTAAATTCTTTTAAAACCTCCATCAAATAATCGATTTCAGCTCTTGTATTGAAAGATGAAAAAGAAAATCGCAAAGATGGATTTGACTTCAAATGACTTGGAACAACCTCATTGAGAACGTGTGATCCAGCCGCACTGCCCGATTGACAGGCACTTCCCTTGGAACAGGCTATCCCTTTTAAATCCAAATGAAAATCCAACAAACCAGCCTTGTCGGCTGGAACTGGGAAACAAACGTTCAAAAGGGTATAGGTACTTTTGTCTTCGTCGCCACAACATCCATTAAAATGAGCATCGGGAAATAAGGACTTAAACCCAGCTTTAGCATAGGCCTTCAGGTCTAGAATATAATTTCGTTCCTCGTTTAATTTAGCATAGGATATTTCCAGCGCTTTGGCCATTCCAACAATATTGTGAACCGATTCTGTTCCAGCACGCAAGCCACGCTCTTGACCACCTCCAAGAATAAATGGGTTTAAACCTGAATTGGTCCGAACAAATGAAAATCCTACTCCTTTGGGACCATGAAATTTATGGGCGGCAGCCGATAAAAAATCAATGGGTATTTCGCTTAAATCAATTTCGTAATGTCCTACACCTTGCACAGCATCGGTATGAAAAAGAGCTGCATGTGTTTGACAAAGTTCCGCTACATGCTTCAAATCCAAAATTGTCCCAATTTCATTATTGACATGCATTAGGGTCACCAGTTTTTTACTGTCATCAATTTCTAGAGCTTCTTCAAGAGCATGATAGTCAATTTGTCCTTGTTGATCTACAGGTATATAGACAATTTTACAGCCTTTAGTGGCTAAAAAGTCAACAGCATGTATAATAGCGTGATGTTCGATTTTGGTAGTAATTAGCGTTTGAACCCCTAAATCTTCAACTGCACAACGCAATAACATATTATCTGATTCTGTTCCACCAGAAGTGAAAATAATCTCCTGCGGTTTACAATTAAAGTGTGCTGCAACACTTTTACGCGCTGTTTCAATTTGGGTACGTGCTGTTCGCCCAAATGCATGTGTAGAAGAAGGATTACCGAAGTTATCGAGTAGTAGTTGATGCATGACATCGACCACCTCTGGACGTAAAGGTGTAGTAGCAGCATTATCAAAATACACATTCATGGCACTTTACTTTTTACCGTTCAAACTCTTTTAAGGTGGTTGTAATGATTGAAATACAATCGAGTAATTGTTCTTCTGTCATAACCAAAGGTGGGGCAAAACGAATGATGTTTCCGTGAGTTGGCTTAGCCAACAAACCATTGTCTCTAAAACGAAGACAAATGTTCCATGCGGTTTCACTTTCTTCGGAATCATTAATGACAATAGCATTTAAGAGTCCACGTCCTCGAACCAGTTTAACAATATTACTTGTCTCAATATATTTATTCATTTCAGCTCGAAAAAGTTTGCCCAAGCGACGTGCATTCTGGGTAAGTTTTTCTTCTTTTATTACCGTTAAGGCTTCCATGGCAATAGTAGAGCCAAGTGGGTTACCACCAAAGGTGCTCCCATGCTGACCAGGTTGAATAACATCCATGATTGCACGGTCTGCCAAAACAGCAGATACCGGATAAACACCTCCACTCAATGCTTTTCCAAGAATCAGTAAATCTGGACGAATATACGTTTCCTCTTGGCGTTCACAATGTGCTTCACAAGAGCAATTACCACAAACAGCCAATAAGGATCCAGTGCGGCCAATTCCTGTTTGAATCTCATCTGCAATCAACAAGACGTTATGAGCGGTACAAATCTCACGTGCTTTACGAATAAAGTCATCGTCAGGGGTGAAGACACCGGCCTCCCCTTGTATTGGCTCAACAAGAAAACCTGCAACATTGGGATTATTCGCAAGTACCTTTTCTAGGGCATCAGTGTCGTTGTAAGGAATATGGATGAATCCATTGGTGAGCGGTCCAAAGTGATTTCTAGAACCTGCGTCCGAGGAAAACGAAATGATTGTGGTTGTTCTTCCATGAAAATTGTTGTCGCAAACAACGATTTGTGCTTGTCCTTCTGGAATTCCTTTAATGGTATGTCCCCACTTACGGCTTATTTTAATGGCTGTTTCCACTCCTTCTGCTCCAGTATTCATGGGAAGTAGGCTTTCAAAACCAAAGTATTTTGTTGTGAATTCAAGGTAGCCCCCGAGTTTGTTATTGTGGAAGGCACGTGAAGTCAATGTGAGGGTTGCAGATTGATCATGCATCGCTTTTATAATACGTGGGTGACAATGACCTTGATTGACTGCAGAATAGGCTGAGAGAAAATCATAGTACTTTTTCTCATTTACATCCCATAAAAAAACTCCTTCACCACGGGCTAAAACCACTGGAAGTGGGTGATAATCATGCGCACCATAGCGGTGTTCCAAGTTTAAAAGATGTTGCTCGTTTGATAGTTGGATTGATTCCATATCTAAAACCGTTTTAATAATTTATAAATACAAAATTCCTTCTTGTGTAGGAGAGAAATCATCCGCCATAAATGTACAAATATTTCTTTGATTTCCTTAAAATTGATTCCATTTGGTCGGGAGATAAAATGTATTTTTGCTGCATGCGAAATCGACATAAAGCAAAAGTTTTTGAAAAACTTACCATAGTAGACACTGCTTCTAAAGGAAAAGCAGTAGCCAAAACGGCTGATGGTATTCCAATCTTCCTTACAGAAGGTGTGCCTGGTGATGTAGTAGACATTCAAACCTTAAAGAAAAGAAAAGGGTATTTTGAAGGAAAAATTACTGTCTTTCATGCTGAATCAGAACATCGAACAACAGCGGTATGTGAACATTTTGGGGTATGCGGTGGTTGTAAATGGCAACATATGACCTATGGTGCTCAATTGCAATTTAAACAAAAAGAAGTCAGTGAAAATTTACGCCGAATAGGTGGTGTAACTCCAGAGCATATCTTGGATATTTTGGCTTGTGAAACGCCTTATTTCTATCGCAATAAAATGGAGTTTTCTTTTTCGTCCAATCGCTGGATGACCAACGAAGAAATTGCTTCTAATAAAGAATTCAATAAAAATGCGTTGGGTTTTCACAAGCCAGGCATGTGGGATAAAATTGTCGACATCAATAAATGCCATTTGCAAGCAGATCCATCAAATGCAATTCGCAACGAGATTAGACGCTATGCGCTAGAAAACGGTCTTTCTTTTTTCCATCCCAGAGATCAAAGTGGCTTCCTGCGAACACTTATGATTCGAACAACATCAACTGGAGAAGTAATGGTTCTTTTACAAGTTGTGCATCAAGATCCAGCTTTGACACCACTGCTCGAACATATAAAGAGTAGTTTTCCAGAAATAACCTCCTTGTTGTATGTCATTAACAACAAAGCCAATGACACCTTGTATGATCAAGAGATCATACTCCATTCTGGACGGGATCATATCATTGAAGAAATGGAGGGTTTACATTTTAAAATAGGAGCAAAAACCTTTTATCAAACCAATTCCCTTCAGGCTTATGCTCTCTATAATGTCACCCGTATGTTCGCACAACTCAAACCCGAAGACGTGGTTTATGATCTTTACACTGGAATTGGCACCATTGCCCAATTCATTGCCAAAAAAGTCAGCAAGGTGGTCGGGGTTGATGTAGTTCCTGAATCCATCGAAGCTGCAAAAGCAAATGCCTTGGCTAACAATATTAACAATGCTGAATTTGAAGCAGGTGACATGAAATCCATATTCACCGATGCCTTCATTGAACGGCATGGAAAAGCAAATGTTGTCATTACTGATCCACCCAGAGAGGGTATGCACAAAGAGGTGGTTGAACAACTCTTGTCCTTATCTCCTGAACGAATTGTATATGTGAGTTGTAATAGTGCAACCCAAGCCAGAGATTTGGCTATGCTTTGCCAAGACTATAACCTTGTTCAATCACAAGCAGTGGATATGTTTCCGCAAACCCATCATGTAGAAAATGTTGTACTTTTGGAAAAGAAATAAACCCATGCGGAAAATTGCCCTTTATTCATTCATGCTACTCATACTGCTATTGAGCTGTGAGAGGGATGATATTTGCGATTTGGGAACGCCAGGAACGCCACGACTTATTGTACGTTTATATGATGCTGAAAATCCAACGCAACTCAAAAGCGCATCGGGCTATATTCAAGAGATTAATAAGGAAATTCGTCATTCCAATATCAATGGAGATTCAATTGCTTTTCCATTGCTTCTTTCGGCTAATGCAACCCGCTATGTCTTTGTGATCGAAAACAGTGAAGTGGCTACGGGAACTTTTAGTGATACCCTACAATTCAATTATCGTAACAGGAAGGACAC
>Ga0115550_1001510_pt1 | contig 17283 bp, 18 predicted proteins | sample COGITO_mtgs_1005_FD_87177 | JGI IMG/M metagenome (GOLD analysis project Ga0115550, IMG submission 87177) | Pelagic marine microbial communities from North Sea - COGITO_mtgs_100511 | ecosystem: Environmental > Aquatic > Marine > Epipelagic | place: Germany:Helgoland, sampling site Kabeltonne... | reverse complement strand
GTCACGCTCTTCTTCCTCTTTCAAGGGGATGGCCAACGGCTGGTCACAAGATTCATAGCCGTAGTTCATATAAGTCCACTCGTCGGTAGGGTACTTACTTGCCAGATGCTGATAAAGCCGTTTCCAGACGAACCTTTTCAGTCCAGGAGATACATTTAGGAAGAAGGCAAAGATTCTGGTGAGCATGGGTCTGTGAGCTGTGTGAAAGAATGAAGAAGGTTTTTTTTCCAGATTCATGGTTGCCTTCTACTTCCGCAAAATAGAGAAAAAGGCAGGAAGGGCCTATCTGCCTTGAAAGAGCTTAGTCTGCCACGAGCTCATATTCCATATAGCTTAAGGCTTCAAGAAGAGTAACTTCCATCACCATCTTCCCAGAACAACTACTCTAGTTTTGCCAGCTATGAACGATCCAAAGAAAACACTCCGCATCCTTGTTTTGCTCAGCCTAACGCTCGGCCTTGCACCATTTTTTCCGGAACCGCACATTTGGGGCAAATTGCGCTGGATTGCAGGTGGAGCGGTTGGAATGCAAACTGTCGACTGGCTCGATTTTCTTTTTCATGGCGCTCCCTGGATCTTGTTGATCGGATACCTTTCCTTTCTTGGATTTCGGCGCATTCAGAATTGAGCCAAGTACCGATCAAAGGCTCTTACTGCAACACTACACGAAGCGAACGTGCGCTGTATTTGTCCTGAAGTTCTAGGAAATACAAACCACGCTTGAAGCTCGTAACATCTAGGCTTTTGCGCTCAACAGCAGATGCAGAAGACCTACGTCAAGCCTTTGAGGACATAAGCGGAATTGATTTCGAAACCTTCTTTCAGCAGTGGTATTACGGAGAAGGCTTTCCTGAATACGATGTGAATTGGAATTGGGAAAATGGAAGTTTGTTTTTAGAAATTGATCAAACGCCCAGCGCTCCATCGGCAACACCAGTGTTCAATGACCATTTCGACCATGGACTCGAATTGGGGACAGGTCAGGATACGATTCTTCGATTGGATGGAACGAGCTTTCCAGTTCTATTGGCCATTCCATTCGATGAGGTGGTTGATGTGAGCTTCGATCCGCAAGATTGGACCTTAGATGAGCCAGGTCGTGTTCGCCGGGTGGTGACTCTTTCGCAAGAAAACTTTGAAAGCGAGCATTCGTTTCGTGTTTCACCGAACCCTGCAAAGGGCGGTTTTAGAATCGATGGAGTAAATGCGATCACAGAATACACCTTGGTGGATGTTACAGGGCGCATTGTTCAAGCCGGAGACTTCATCGGTTCTACTGACATTCAGCGAGCTGGCCTTCCTTCTGGCATGTATCTCTTAAGCCTAAGTACCAATGGTCGCAGTCAACACAAACGCATCGTATTCGAATAGCTAAGTGACCATCAAGTTGCTCTGCTAGCATCGATGCAAATGAAACTTTAGGGAATAAAAAAAGGGGCTCATCGGCCCCTCTTCTTTTTTCGTTTAGAATGATCTTTAGTTGATCACTACTTTCTCTACCATTTTGTCTCCGCCATCGATGACGCTTACAAAGTAGATTCCAGACTGAAGAGCAGAAACATCGATCGATGCTTCAGAATTCAGAGTTCCAGAGTAGCTCACAGAACCTAAAATGTTGATTACTTCAACCTGAACATCGCTGTTTGAGTTGTAGTCAAGATTCAAAATTCTTGCTGCCTGATCCATAGTTACACTAAGTGTGTTCTCATCGTTCAATTCAACCGTTCCAACAGCATTGATCGTGCAATGGTCAAGAAGAGTTCTCAAAGAAGCATTCACCTCAGAGCTTGTTGCTGGGAAAGCATCCGCTTGGTGCATTGACTTCCAAGATCCGTCCTGACAAATCACGATGAAGTGAGGAAGACCATAAGAGGTAGGTCCAGTTGGGTTTCTGTAAGGAGAAGAACTCATGAAAGCTGTATTGTAAGAACCGTAAGCTTTCATGTCGAACATTGGGTTATTGGCACCAAACTCAGTTCTAAAGTCAGCGATTGACTTAGTGGCATGAGTAGAGGTCTTCACATCCAATGAAACGATTTCCAATTGGTCTGAACCGTCAGGTCCGAGCTCTTGATAAATATCGTCGAGTTCAGGAGTTGAGTACTGGCAGTAGAAGCAAGTCGTGAAGAAGTAGTCTAAAAGGACAACTTTTCCAGCGTCTAATTCGTCTTGTAGATTGATTTCCACGCTTCCGCTTTCTGCATAGGAAGTCATGGTAAAATCGGCGGCTGTACCAGCTGCTCCTTCGTCTTTGAAGAAGTTCTGCGCTTCCGCAATTTGAGAACCAGCGATTAAAGCGCCGGCAAGAAATAAATGTTTGATCATAATTTTAGCTTGAAGTGTTCGAACGAATATACTTCGATATTTTAAAACGTATCCCTCACTTTTTTAGGGATTTATGTCAAAAGCATGGGTGTTGCGATTTCAAGTACTTTTACTGAATGAAGTACATTACCTTGAGTCTTGCACTCCTAACCTTCAGTGGTTTGGACCTAAAATCTCAGTCCTTTGAATTCCTCGACGATTCAAACAACCCAATTGGAAGCGAATATTTATTCGTCGACAATGGCTCTAACTTGAGCCTCACCAAAGTGCATGTGCGAAATTCCGCAAGCTCAGCCAAGGCCTTCAAACTAACTGCTCACCACCTCGAAAACCCAACGAACGTCGATCTTCAAATTTGCTTTGCAGGTGGCTGTTTTGTGATCGCGGGGAACACCGATTCAACTGCTCCTTATACACCAGGCCCTTCACAAAGCGTTGATGGTGCTCAGATATTCGATGATTTAAAAATTGGTCCATTTTCGGGAGCTTGGAACATGAACGACTCCGCAACTTGGCACATTCTGATGTTCGATGAAGCAGATTCAACGGACTTCACAGAGGTGGTACTTAAATGGAAAGCGGGAGAGGGCAGCACGCAAACAAGCCTTGAATTCGTTCAGTCAAGCCAGTCGCTTCGCGTATTTCCAAACCCAAGCACAGATCAATTGGTATTCGAGGGTTTCCCGCAGGATGCCGTCATCGAGCTTTTTGATCTAGAAGGAAAACTCGTTCTTCAAGAGAGCATGCAAACCATCATTGAAGTTGATTTTCTTCCGCGAGGAACTTACATTTCAAGAGTACGCTCGAGAGAGGCTGTTCTGTTTGAGGACAAGATTATTCTGAAATAACAGCAACAACCCGCTATTTCATTCATGACCTATTCTTGGCTAGAAGGCGAAGGCTCTACACTCATTTACATCAGCGATCCAATGTGCAGTTGGTGCTACGGATTTGCCCCTGAAATCAGTGAAATCAAAGAAGCCTACCCGCAATACGATTTCAAAGTAATACTCGGTGGTTTGAGGCCAGGTGGAACCGAAACCAATAAAGACTTGGGAAGCTTTCTAGATCACCACTGGAAGGAAGTTGAGAAAAGAACCTGGCAAAAGTTCAACTACGACATTCTGAAAGACGATTCACTGGTGTACGACACAGAGCCATCCTCACGGGCGGTGGTCGTTGCCCGCAAGATGAAACCGGAAATTGAGCTCCACTTCTTTAAAGCAGTTCAATTGGCTTTCTACTTTGAAGGAAAGGATATGAGAGATGTAGAGAGCTTTGTGGAGATCGCCAAAAAGTTCGACCTCGACGAATCCCAATACCGGGAACTCTTCGAATCGGAGGAAATCAAGTACGAGACGAAGACTGATTATCAACTCTCGAGCGAAATGGGCATCAAGGGTTTTCCGTCCATGGTGTTTAAGCATGCGGGTCAATTCTTCTTGATTTCAAATGGTTATCGAGAAGCCAAAGACTTAAAGGAGACGATTGAGTCGATACTCAAAGGGGAATAAGGGCCATGAGCTCTCAGATGATGACTTTCCTCAATCTAGGTAACCAAGTCAAAAGCAATAGCTAATTTGCGGAGACAATCACAATCACCAAAAAACTCTCATTACATGAAAAGCCACTTTAAACTGACGGCAACCGCCTTCGTTCTTTTTGCTCTGCTCTTTAGCTCATGCAAAAAAGAAGATCCTTCCGTAACAGCCGAAGACCAAACATTTACACTAGAAGAAAACCCAACTCAAGGCCAAGTGATTGGTGAAATTCAGGCCTCCTTTGATAACGTCAATAACAAGGGCTTTTCCTTCTCACCTGAGCACGAAGGCCTCGCAGAACACGTAACAATAAACCGAACGTCGGGGCACCTCACGGTTTCGAACCCAGCTTACTTCGACTACGAACAAGTTACAAGCGCAAGCGCTCAAGTCAAAATTTCAGGTTTCAACGACAAGGATGTTGAAGAAACTACAACCATTACGATCACCATCAACATCACAGACGTTGAAGATGGAGGAGGCATTGAGCCACCACCACCACCCACTAAAACCGTTCAACAACGCCTGAACGAAGGAGAAACTCCATTGGCCATTTTCACAGACGACAACAGCTTCTTGGATTCACTCTACGGAAAGACCTATGAAGGTGGACTGATTGCTTATCTCAACACTTCAACTGGAGCTGGCTTTGTGGTTGCTCCAAGCGACCTCAGCACTACCTACAAATGGGATCACAATCCACCTGCTGGAGGCTTTACTCAAACGAACGATACCTTATCGGCGATTGGCAGCGGAGCTGCAAATACAAGTGGAATAGTTGACAGCCTTGGAGCTGGTGCAAATGCGGCCTCTGCCTGCACCGATTTGAGTCAAGGCGGAAAAACCGACTGGTATTTGCCTTCAACAGATGAGCTTACTGAAGCTTGGAGAAATTTGCACAAAGAGGGTCTTGGAAGCTTTCCTTAGGCTATTACTGGACATCTACTGAAGTCGGCGCGAACCAAGCAATTCGCAGTGATTTTGCCCAAGCAGGAGCTATTTTGAGTACCGGCGAATTCAAAGACATTCTAAACAACGTGCGCGCATTCCGCTCCTTCTAGATGAAAGGCATTAGTGAAAAAATTGCGACTAGATCGAAAGGCTTTGCATTTCGTGCGTGCTTGAACATTTGAAGTACAGCTGGGTTCTAACTACTCAATTGAGTTTGGTATGCTGAGAGAAGCCTTCAACAAGCCATTTCCGACCGCTCAATTGGAGAGGAGCGCATCTTCGGTTTTATGCGTGTTTGGAATGATGTTGAACTCTATTTTAGTACCATGAATCGCTGGCTCATACTTCTAGTAGCATTTACATGTATTTCCTGCGCGCGCGAATCTTGCGACGATGGAAAACTCAATCAAGACGAAATTCGCATCGATTGCGGTGGAGCAAGTTGCGACCTTTGTCCTACCTGCTTTGATGGCATTCAAAACCAAGATGAACTGGACACGGATTGCGGCGGTGTTTGCAATGCTTGTCCTCCCATTTGGGTTGAGGTCAGTAGCGGGGTCAACGTCTCTCTGAACTCAATTGCCTTTGAAAACGAATCAGATGGTTTCATCGTTGGCGATCAAGGAACTTTATTGGCATCGAGCGATGGGGGAAAAACTTGGACGAAACGAGCTCTCAGCACAACCGCTGACCTCAACGCCATTCAGTTTGCGGGCAACAACAACGTGTACTTGGTTGGGGATCGCGTCCTAATGGAATCTACCGACGGAGGAACATCGTGGAGTGAGATCAGTCTTCCGCTGCAGCAGAACTGGAAAACCTTGTGGTTTTTCGGCGATGAAAAAGGATTAATTGCCGGCTCTGACATGACGGTCTTGAGAACTACAGATGGCGGTGATTCTTGGTTGGATCGCAGTCCGAACAGCAATAGTAGAAACGACATCGTTTCCGCCCACTTCACTACTTCCAATTCGGGATACCTCGTTGGGAATGGGAGCATTTACCTCACTTCGAGTGGGGGAGGTTTTTGGGTTGAAACCTTTGCCTTTGATGTAGGCAATTCGAGAATCGTTTTTGATGAAGTAACAGACGTGTACTTCGCAAATGAGAACCGTGGCTTCTTGTGTGCCAGCGTAGGCATTCTTGTTTCAGAAAGCAGCATTTGGCTCGATAAAAACATTCCAGTGCGCAACGGCTTCATCGATATGAATGGAAGTGCAGGTCTTTATGCAGGATTGAGGCAGTCGGGAAATGAAGGGGTGATCTACTTCAGTTCCGACAATGGCATCATTTGGAAGGAGGAAAACTTCCCTTCAGCTGTGCAAGGTGTGACTGATGTTGAGCAAGTTGACGAGGTCACTGGCCTGATTGTCAACGATGAAGGGCGTATTTTTCTGCGCCAAAACCCATTCTAGGGCATTCACCTACTTTTGCCTTTCGCTAAAAGCAGAAAGCACAGGTGTTCGAAGATTCAAAAATTGGAGTTATAGGAGGGGGAAGTTGGGCTACGGCCATTGCTAAAATCCTCACGCAAAACGTCGACCACATATACTGGTGGATGCGCAATCACGACTCTGCTACCTATTTCAGGAAGTTCCAGAGAAACCCAAAGTACCTTCCATCCATTCGCTTTGATAAGGAGAAGATTACCGTCTCAACAGACCTTGAGAAAGTGATCAATAAGTGCGACGTTCTCTTTATGGTTCATCCATCAGCTTTTCTGTACGACATCTTTGAAGGTGTTCAGATGGATAACATGGACAAGAAGATGATCATCTCCGCCATCAAAGGAATTGTTCCTGAATACAATGCGATTCCTGCGCGTTTCTTTCACAAGAGTTTTGGAATTCCTTATGAGAACATCGCCGTCATCGGTGGTCCTTGTCATGCAGAAGAGGTTGCCATGGAAAAGCTCTCCTACCTCACAGTTGCTTGTCAAGATGAAGAGAAGGGTGCCGCCATCGCAAATCTGCTGAATTCGAGGTTCATTAAAACTGATACCACCACCGACATTTTTGGGGTGGAGCTGGGAGCGGTGCTCAAGAATATTTATGCCATTACCGCTGGTATTTATCACGGCTTGGGCTACGGGGATAATTTTCAGGCTTTGCTAATTTCAAATGCCATTCAGGAAATGGATCGTTTTGTTGCGGCCGTTTCACAAGTTGTTCGCGACACCAAACACTCGGGCTACTTGGGCGACTTGCTCGTTACTGCCTATTCTCCTTTTTCCAGAAACAGAACTTTCGGGAGTATGATCGGAAAGGGTTTTTCTGTGCGAACTGCCCAGTTCGAAATGAACATGGTTGCCGAAGGTTATTATGCGGCGAAGAGCATCGTTGAAATCAATAAGAAGTTCGGAGTCGAGATTCCAATTGTGGAAGCCACTTACCGAATCTTGTACGAAAAGATTTCACCCGTAATTGAGATGAACCTTCTCACGGAAAAGCTGCGTTAATTATTTGATGAGCTTCGAAATGGCTCTGAATTCATCGGTTCCAGAAACCTTACAGAGCTCCAGAAGAATTGATTCGACGCTTGCGAGAATCACACCTTCCTTTTCCATGCGACGCAAAGCAAGCTCCTTGTCCTCCAAATTTCGGCTAGAAACAGCATCCACTACAACAACTGCTTGATGTCCGGCAGCTTGCAAATCGATGGCGGTTTGTAAAACGCACACGTGAGTTTCAATGCCGCAAAGGATGACGTTCTTGCGATAGTGTTCTTCCATCTCGAGCACAAAATCAGCCTCTCCACAACAAGAGAAGCTCATTTTCTCAATCCGTTTGGAATTTCCTAAAACCTGTTGAATGTCTGGAAGAGTTTCTCCGAGTCCTTCGACGTATTGCTCAGTTGCAACGGTCTTCACACCAAGAGTTTTCATTCCTTCGATGAGGGTCAAGCTCTTTTGAAGCAGTTTTTCGTTTTCTGCAATGTGGGGGAAGAGTCGGGCTTGCACATCCACGACAACAAAAAGGGAGTCACTGCGATCAATTCTCATATTCGAATCTTTGGAACGAAGTTAAAGCCAAATATTCGAGTCTGAAAATGATTTAGCTCGGTTCTACCCAATCTCCGTGTTCCTTGATGAGCTCAATGAGTGAGTCAACGGCATCTGAAGCAGGTATGGCGCGGCGAACAACTTCTTTCTCTTTGTAGAGAGAAATTTTCCCAACCCCAGTTCCAACATAGCCATAATCTGCATCAGCCATTTCACCTGGCCCATTCACAATGCAACCCATGATTCCAATTTTCACTCCTTTGAGGTGATTGGTGCGCTCACGAATTTTCGCAGTGGTTTCTTGAAGGTCGAAGAGTGTCCGCCCACAAGAAGGGCAAGAGATGTACTCGGTTTTGGAGATGCGCGTACGCGTTGCTTGAAGAATGCCAAAGGCCAATCGATTGATGTGCACATCGGCACCACAATTTTCTGCTGCGATGAAAACACCGTCGCCCATTCCATCTATGAGAAGGGCGCCCATATCTGTGGAGGCATATAGCTGAATTTGATCTTCCGTTAAGTTGGCGTAGGCCTTTCCAATGATGACCGGAGTAGTCAATCCTGCTTCCATGAGTTTCACGAAGAGAGCGCGCTGCTCTGCCATGCCGTGCGGGTTGTATGTGTCGATCAAAAGAAGAGCCGAAGCGTCTTTTTTAAGCTTAGCCATTAGAGTCTCGTCGAGATCGCCAATGCAGCAATACACGAAATTCAAATCCTTCGACTGCGTCCCACCCTCTAAATACTCGGAAGCCTTGAGAAATGGATAATGACGTTCCTTATTCTGCCCATCGCCCAACCAGCTCTTGTAGTCTTGAACAATACCGAGAGTTCCCGGAATCTGAAAGTCGACGGTATTGGAGCCAACGAATACATAATCGCAGGCCATTTCAGTCAGGTTCCATTTGTCGAGCGGAACCGAATATTGGTAACCCAATGGGAATAAATTGTCGGCTTTGATTTCCTTCTTCAAAGAGAAATCGGCCATGACAACGGGAACTTTTTTATCGCCAATATTCAGCACCTCATGACTTTCTCTTCTTGAATGCTCAAAAGGGTTGAAGGGCGATTCCCCAAAGTCCTCGATGGGCTCTGTTGTTCGGTCGGAGTAGCGTTCAACCAATGCTCGGCAAACAGGTATTTCGTATTCAGGCTCTTCAGTCAATGAAACACGAACAGTGTCGCCCAAGCCGTCCTCTAGAAGGGTTCCAATCCCAACAGCAGATTTAATTCTTCCGTCTTCACCTTCACCCGCTTCAGTAACCCCAAGGTGGAGTGGGTAATTCATACCTGCCGCCATCATTCGGTTGACCAAAAGGCGATATGCTTGAACCATGACTTGCGTGTTGCTTGCCTTCATGCTCAGGACGATGTCGTGAAAAGATTCGTCCTCACAAATGCGCAAGAACTCCAAAGCAGATTCCACCATACCCAGCGGTGAATCTCCATACCGACTCATAATTCTGTCGGAAAGCGAGCCGTGGTTGGTGCCAATGCGCATAGCAGTGCCCTCCTCTTTGCAAATCTGAATGAGTGGAGTAAAACGTTTGCGAATTCGATCCAACTCCGCTTCGTAGGAAGCGTCCGTGTAATCGATGGTCTGGAATTTTTTCTTGTCGGCGTAATTTCCTGGATTCACTCGAACCTTGCCTACGATGCGCGCGGCAATTTCAGCGGCACTGGGAGTGAAGTGAATGTCAGCACAAATGGGTTGGTCGTATCCTCGTGCGCGCAACTCTTTTTGAATGTTGGCCAAGTTCTCAGCCTCTCGTTTGCTCGGTGCTGTAATGCGCACAATTTCACAACCCGCTTCAATCATTCGAATCGATTGCTCTACAGTAGCCATGGTGTCCATGGTGTCGGTAGTGGTCATTGATTGAAGGCGAATGGGGGCTGAGCCGCCGATAATGACACCTCCTACAGAGACTTCACGAGTTTTAAATCGCTTGTATTCTGTAAGAGATTCACTGTATGTGTTGTTGGTGATTGAGTGAATGTCCATGATGTACAAAAGTAGTTCGACCTACAAGCAGCATAACCTGAAACAAGAGAAAATGTTTGAATCTTGCTCATTTAATCCACGCGAATTCCAATATTTGGGCGTGGAAGAAGAAAAAGGCAAGCCCGAAGAAATCGATCATGAGAAGAAAGAGATAAAAGAGAGTTCCAAAAACTTTCTGCGGGTCGTTCTGCGTTACTTCCGAAAGTCCTCTGACATCCGTTCCGGAACCGACGAGGAAGCTACTGTAACCGGCATTGTCCGCGACATCGAATTTCGGGGTCCGAACTTGTGGATTCTAGCGCTCTCGATTCTGATTGCCTCCATCGGACTCAATACAAACAGCACTGCCATCATCATTGGCGCCATGTTAATCTCCCCCTTGATGGGACCAATTTTGGGAGTGGGCCTTTCTATTGGAATCAATGATTTCACGCTTCTCAAGAAATCGGGCAGAAACCTCTTCAATGCAGTGAGTATTTCCATTGTGGCATCGACGCTCTATTTTGTGATCAGCCCCTTGGATACGGCTCAAAGTGAGTTGCTGGCACGCACAAACCCGACCCTGCTCGATGTGCTCATTGCCACCTTTGGAGGTTTTGCAGGAATCATCGCAGGTTCAAGAAGAGAGAAGAGCAATGTTGTTCCTGGAGTTGCCATTGCGACGGCTTTAATGCCACCCTTGTGCACAGCAGGCTATGGTTTAGCCACATTTCAATGGGAATTCTTTTTTGGTGCTTTATACCTCTTTTTCATAAATGCGGTATTCATTGGCCTATCTACCTACATCATGGTGCGCTACCTGGGCTTCAAGAAAAAATCTTTCGTCGATCCAGTGCGCGAACGAAAGGTGCGCATGTCCATCGCTGTTTTCGTTGTAATCACCATTGTTCCAAGCATATACATCGGCTACAATGTAGTTCGCCAATCGCTGTTCGAAGCGCGTTCGAACGCCTTCATTTCAGAGAATATGGTTTTTGACAATGTGGAGGTCATCAACACCAAGTTCATTTACGATTCAGACCCACCACGCGTGGAAATGACTTGCATCGGTGAGATTCTTACAGAAAACCAAATCGAAGAATTGAAAAGGAAACTACCTGTGTACAAGTTGGGAGGCGCTCTTTTGAAAGTTCATCAATCGGTGGATGCCACCTCGCGCATTGCAGAAAAGTTGAACCGCGATTTGCGCATTGGTATCATTGAAGATCTGTACACCAAAAATGAAGCGAACCTTCAGAGCAAGGAAGACCAAATCAAGATGTTGGAAGCTGAAATTCTGCGACTGAAGAAGAGAGACTATCCGGTAGAACAACTGAACGAAGAGGCGCGTGCACTCTATCCAGAATTGGATGAGTTTACCTTAACAAGCATCGTTAAAATCCACGACGGGATCAAGGATACCGTTCCTTTGGCTCTCATTCATTGGGCTGACGGCAAGGAAATGGAAGCAGACAAAATCAAGGCCTGGTTGGCGATCCGTTTGAAAGACCAGAAGCTCGAAGTTCTGAGCTATTGATTCCCGCTTCGAATACGATTCAAGATTCGTTTACCTCTCGGACTTTTTAGAATTCCATTGGCCATCACCGTTAGGAGAATCAGAAATGCTCCGGCGTAAAAACCCATGCTCATGTATTCGTCGTCACCGAAAAAAACAAGGGCAAGTAGGATGGCATAAATTGGCTCCATATTGATGCTGATGCTTACCGTGAAAGGGCTCAAACTCTTCATTACTTCTACACTAATCACAAAGGCGAAGGCCGTACATACAATACCCAGAATGAGAAGGTAGATCCAATCGGCTCCAGAAGGAAATTCAAGAAAGGAGCTTCCCTCAGTCCAATAAAGGTAAATGCTGATTCCAATCACGCCACCGAGCATTTCGTACAAGGTGATTTGTTTGGCTTTGCCCGTCCGTATGAAAAGGCCGTTTATGGTTCCAAAGATGGCCGCAGCGAAGGCTGCAATCAAACTGTAGATGATTCCCAAGCGATACTCAGTTTCAAAATTGAAGATCATAAAGAGGCCAGCAATCACAAGCAAACCGAAAAAGACTTCGGTGAAGTCCACGCGCCTTCGAAAGAAAAGAGGTTCAATGAGTGAGACGAAGAGGGAGGTTGAGGCAATGCATGCAAGGGTTACGGAAACCGTGCTGACGTGCAAAGCTTCAAAGAAAAAAGCCCAATGGAGAGCGATGATAAAGCCCACAAGAATGTATTGAATGGCCTGTTTTAGGTTTGGTAGCTTGGTCTTTTTTTGAATGAGAAGAAATGCGCCAAGGCTGCAAAAGGCAATGAGCATTCGGAAAAACACAATGGCGCCCGAAGACAATTCAATCAGCTTCCCTAGGATTCCAGTAAAACCCCAAATCAGGACAATGAAGTGAATGAGGAGTTGGTTGCGATACCGCTCAATGAAGGAGCTCATTCTTCGTCTTTCTCTCCAACGTTTGAAACCCCTGCCGAAACAATGAATTTCATGTAGTCGGACGCCTTAACATCAACTGGCCGAACATTGGCTCTTGGAACGATGAATAAATTTCCCGACCAAGCATATGAGTGGGGAAGGTATACCGCTACTTTATCGTCGCCAATACCAAGTTGCGCTAAGTTTTCCGCGGTAATAAAGCCGGGCTTCTCAAGGTCATATTCCTGACTCAAACGCACCATCACAGGTTGATTGAAGGTTTTCTTTTTCCCAACAAAGGCACCCATGAGGTCGCTTACTGCATTGTAAACCGTTTTAATCAGCGGCGCTCGATCTAGTAGTTTTTGTAAGTATGTATATACGGGTTTAGCAAAAATCGTGTTCCCAAGCAGGCCCAACAAGGTGAGACCTAAAAGAAGGGCCAACAATCCCAATCCGGGTACATCAAATGGGATGAGGCCGTCCACAAAGATGAAAAGTGAAAAGATGATGTAGACGGTGACAAAGACAGGAGTGATGAAAAGAAGTCCTTGAAAGAAATAGCCAGCAATTTTTCGGAGAATCGAACGGTCCTCATTCATGGGAATACATTTTCGCAAAGCTACGTCAGGCCTTTGAGCAGCTTTTCCAGAAACCAAATTTTATTGCACATAATCAGATGAATTCCTGATGAATGTTAGTTTTCTGAGGATGGCAGCCTCATACTTTCGTATTAAGAAATAGAAAATGAAAGAAATTCTCATATTAGGAGCTGGTACAGCTGGAACAACAATGGCGAACCATCTGCATAAAGTTCTGCCATCTGGTTGGCAGATTACCATAGTCGACCAGGAGAAGAACCACTATTATCAGCCAGGTTGGTTGTTCGTACCCTTCGACATTTACAAGCCTTCCCAAACTAAAAAGAAAGGAATCAATTTCATTCCAAAGGATGTACGTTACATCCAATCCGAAATCGATCGCATCGACAAGGATAAGAATGAAGTGAGTTTAATGAATGACGGTCAAGTTTTGAAATACGACCTCCTCATCATTGGTACAGGAACGCACATTGTGCCGGAAGAAATTGAAGGTATGTTGGGAGATCATTGGCACAAAGACGTCTTCGACTTTTACACCTACGACGGAGCAAAGAATCTTCGTCAGAAGTTGAAAAGCTGGAAGGGCGGTAAACTGGTCGTTCACATCTGTGAAATGCCCATTAAATGCCCGGTAGCACCTTTGGAATTCGCCTTCTTGTCCGACAGCTTTTTCAAGAACAAGCACATGCGGGATCAGGTGGAAATCACCTTTGTGACGCCTATGAGCGGAGCCTTCACTAAGCCAAAAGCAACGCATGAACTTGGGCACCTTCTCGAGGAAAAGAACATTCGAATGGTGACAGATTTTGCCATCGAGAAAGTTGATGCCGAGAGCAAGAAAATCATTGATTACGGAGGAACTGAAGTGGAGTACGACTTATTGGTCACGGTTCCAACCAATATGGGTTCCGATTGCATTGAACGCTCTGGCTTTGGAGACGAGCTCAACTTCGTTCCGACGAATAAAAACACTCTGCAAACGAAAGTAAAAGAGAACATTTTCGCTTTGGGTGATGCCACGAACATTCCTGCGTCAAAAGCGGGTTCAGTAGTTCATTTTGAAGCTGAGATTCTCACAGAAAACATTCTTCGTTACATTAAGGGCGAAGCCTTGAAGGAAGAATATGACGGGCATGCCAACTGCTTTGTGGAAACAGGTGGTGGCAAAGCACTGCTCATCGATTTCAATTACACCCACGAACCAACAACAGGTACGTTTCCAATACCCCACGTTGGTCCATTGAGACTCTTAAAGGAGAGCAGAATGAATCATATGGGTAAATTAGCCTTCCGTTGGATTTATTGGAATATGATGATCAAAGGACGCCACATTCCATTCATCTCTCCCGTTATGAATGAAGAGGGTCACGACATAGATCCAGCATTGGCAAAAACTAAGCACAACGAAACGGCAGAAGTCGAATAAATCAAATTTAAAATGGGCAACGAACGCACAATAGCAGGTCACAACGTCCAAGTAAACGACGAAGGATTCATGACTGATATCAATCAATGGAATCAAGAGGTTGCTTCTGCCTTGGCGGAAGAAGAAGGAGTTGAAATGACCGACCGACATTGGGAAGTTGTGAACTTCATTCAAGATCAGTATAAAAAAGAGGTTGCACTCAGCATCCGTAAAATGGGTAAAAGCGGAGTGGTCGACATCAAGGAATTCTACAGCCTCTTTCCAAATGGCCCGCTTAAAAAGGCCAGCAAGATTTCAGGAATTCCGAAACCACAAAGTTGCATTTAACAATATAGAATCATGAGCGAAGCAGCACAAGAAAGCGCAACTACAGAAGTTGTAGACGAGAAAAGAATTAAGAAGATGTGTTTGATCCTTTCTAAGGCAACACTCGACAATGTATACGCCTGTTTCATTCTCGCCAATGGCGCACGAATGGAAGGCATTGAAGCAGAAATATTCTTCACATTTTTCGGTTTAGAAGCCATTACAGCTAAGAAACTAGACGACCTTCATGTGGCTACAGTGGGTAATCCAGCCATGCACCTTCCAACAATGTTGGGTGGCTTGCCAGGGATGGAAAACTTTGCTACTAGCATGATGAAGAAGGAAATGGAGAAGTTGGACATTCCTCCGGTAGGAGAATTCCTCGATATTTTAAAGGCTTCTGGTGTAAACCTTTGGGCTTGCAAATTAGCGATGGAGATGTTCCACCTCAAGGAGGAGGCTCTCTACTCAGATATTGATGGAGTGCTTACCGTAGGAAGCTTCTATGAGCGCGCTAAAGGCGAAGGCACGCATCTGCTGTTCATCTAATTTGGATCCTAGTTCTGGGAGCATAGAGCATAGTATAAAAGGGGATTGCTCGGTGGCGAGGTCTAGCCTTTAGAGCCCGACAGCCTGAAGTCACCCTGAGCCTGTCGAAGGGTAACGAAGGCTAGGCGCTTGTGGTGAAAGCGCTGCGGTTACTTTTTCGTGAAGTAGACTTGATCTTTCTTAGGCAAACTCGCAACCATGAGGTCGTAGGAATCTTTGATCCATTCGCGACGTAAGTCATCTGAGAACTCACCTTCAACGTCCACACTGTTCCAGAGCTTCTTGTTCATGTGCCAGCCAGGACGAACGCCTTGATAGCGTTCGCGCAAATCGATGGCTTTTTCAGGATCGCATTTGAGATTGATGAAGTCGAAGACATCGATGCTGCCCAAGGCAAACATCTTTGGCTTGCCACCAGGAGCCCCAACCTTGTACACCAAGGTATTGGGACCAAAGGGAGTCTCCTCGGTCACTCCTTTAAAACTGAGGCAGTAGTCCCGAAATTCTTCGATGTTCATCTCCGCTAATTTAATGCAAGCCAGAAAACCTAGGAGGATTTTAAAAGCCGTATTCCGGATTATCGGGTGAGAAATCTAACTCAGTGAGCTCGGCGTCTTTTCGAATGTACTCGTAACTGTAGGATTCGTAGACGCCCTTCTCGTCGTGAATTTCTTGGTAATAGGGAATGAGTTGTTGCTTGTGAATGAACATCACGATTTTTCTTCCGTAGGCTGAAGGGAGCTTAATCACCTGCCCTTCTCGGACATCTTCGAAGTCGTCTACATCTGGATTTTTATCGACGATCATATAGTCGTTCAGGAACATACGTTCAGCAATTCGGTCGATGCGCTCTCCTTTTTGAACAGTGTAGTCGACGAAGCGAAAGTCGAAGACATCAATCATGAGAACATGGCAATCTTGTCCATTGTAAACAGTATCACCTAGGTATTTAAAATAGCGATCGTAATTTTTTCCCGCGGTGCGTTGCGACCATTCCATCATTCCCGCGACGTAGTGAAAACCAGCCGTTTTGATGTTGTGGTGCCGATCTTTTCGCATGATCCAACCGTCGGGGTTGAGCTTTAAGTTGAAGTAAGGGAAGCCATTGGGGGTAATGAGAACATCTCCGTCTCTTTTGCCTTCGTCGTACAGAATCTCGGGGCCTTTTTCTTCAGTTACAATCTTCATATAAATGCGGAAAGGAACGTTTTGAGCCTTCACTTCAGCAACAGATCGCAGATATTCCCCATCGACCAATTCTTTGCTCTCTACCTTGAACTCATAGGTGTTCATGTTCTGAATTCCGACAATCATTTCCTCCAGAATAAGGCGGCAAGGGTTTACCGGAACGTACTGAAACGAGCTGGCAAATACCAAACAGAAAAGGAGTAAGATGCGCATCGCGGCAAAAGTAATCGAATGCAATTCCAAAGCCACTATTGTCCACGACGAGAAAATTACCTTTGCCGTATGCGTTTTTCGGCCATCATACCTGCTCGATTTGATTCCACTCGATTTCCGGGAAAGCCCTTGGTGGACCTTGAAGGAAAATCAATGATTCAACGTGTGTATGAAGGCACGCTGAACTCCGGACTCTTTCAAGAAGTGATTGTTGCTACTGACGATGAGCGCATTCATGAGCACGTTCTTTCGTTCGGAGGAAAGGTGCAGATGACGTCCACCACATGCCCGAATGGTACATTCAGATGTTGGGAAGCGAGCAAACACTTGCAAAAGAAGGTGGATGTTGTGGTGAATGTTCAAGGCGACGAGCCGCTGATTCACAAAGATCATTTAGAAGCCCTATGCGCCATGTTCATCGATGGCTCTGTAGAGATTGCGTCCATCATGCGTAAGTCGCTTTCGGAGGAGGATTACCTCAATTCGAACCGCGTTAAGGTTGTTTGTGGCAGAGGAGGGAAGGCCCTTTACTTTTCGCGAAGCGCAATTCCATACTTTAAAAATGGTTTTGAGTATTGCCACCTGCACTTGGGTACCTATGCATATCGAATGGATGTGTTGGAGGCACTCACTAGAACTTCTTCCGGAAAACTCGACATTGCAGAATCCTTAGAGCAACTTGCCTGGATTGAATCAGGTTTTGGCATTCACCTCGCTGAAGTGGAAGGTGAAAGCATTGGAGTTGATCAGCCCGAAGATGCAGAACGGGTGCGTACACT
>Ga0115550_1001508_pt1 | contig 17291 bp, 14 predicted proteins | sample COGITO_mtgs_1005_FD_87177 | JGI IMG/M metagenome (GOLD analysis project Ga0115550, IMG submission 87177) | Pelagic marine microbial communities from North Sea - COGITO_mtgs_100511 | ecosystem: Environmental > Aquatic > Marine > Epipelagic | place: Germany:Helgoland, sampling site Kabeltonne... | reverse complement strand
GAGTAAGAATGTCATCGGGAATATCATCAGACATTAACAACTTAAGCCAATCAATAAGCTCGGAGGTTGAAGGCCGTTTTTTTAAGCCCGGCAACTCTCTTAACTCAAAGAAAATTTCTAATGCTTGATCTACTAAGGTTTTTTGAATAGCAGGATAGTGAACATCAACAATGGACTTCATGGTTTGACGATCGGGGAAACTGATAAAATGGAAGAAACATCGCCTTAAAAAGGCATCGGGTAATTCTTTTTCATTATTACTGGTAATTATAATAACCGGACGATTAATGGCTTTAATCGTTTCACCCGTCTCGTAAACGAAGAACTCCATACGATCAAGCTCTTGCAGTAAATCATTGGGGAATTCTATGTCGGCCTTATCGATTTCATCAATCAATAATACAACGCGCTTCTCGGCAGAAAATGCCTCCCAGAGTTTACCTTTTTTAATGTAGTTTCCCACATCGGCCACTTTGTTATCGCCTAACTGGGAATCACGTAATCGCGACACGGCATCGTATTCATACAAACCCTGATGCGCCTTAGTGGTGGATTTAATATGCCACTGCACTAGCTCCATACCCGCGGCTTCAGCTACTTGCTCAGCCAACATGGTTTTACCTGTTCCTGGCTCGCCTTTAATTAATAAAGGTTTCTCCAATGCCATAGCGGCATTAACCGCCATCGATAAATCGTCACTGGCAATATATTCCTTGGTGCTACTAAACGTTGTCACAATAAGATATCCATACAGTTTAAAAGGGCTAATTACTGATTAGTATACCTGCTATTAACAACTCAAATAGTACGAAAACAGCACAGAAACATTACGAAAAGGCTAAGAAAATAAACAAGGCTTAGGTTTTTTTATCTTCTGGAAGATCATCATCGGCACTCAAGTCAAATTCTATATCGATATCATCGCTTATATCGGCCTCGTCTTTATTGACGTCTTCTTCTTTATCCGTGGCTTGTTCTTTATTAGAACCCTGGGCTTCAGGGTTATCTTCAAGGTTATCCTCATCGTCTAACTCGGTATCAACGTCTAAAAGCGCACCTAAATTAGCGTCGATTTTTTTGTCATTTTCTTCATCAACACTAATATCTACTGCATTAATATCTACTGCATCAATATCTACGGCATCAATATCAACGAGAGCATTTTCTTTACTATTATCTGTATCAAGCTCTTCCTCGATACTTTCTATGATACTTTCCTCAACATCCTCATCGACGCCTTGCTTGATACCTTCCTTAACGTCTACCTCAACACCTTGCTCGGCAACTGCCTCAACATCTTGTTCAACAATTGCCTCAGCACTGTCGATCTCAGGTTTATCATCTACCTCGCTTTCACTGTCGACGGTTTCTTGTTCACTCACCTCAGCGTCATCAGTCTCTTTATATTTTTCTTCAACTATCGGTGGCGAGTTGCTCTCTGCATCCGCATTATCCATCGCCTTTTCTGCCGCCGCTTGCTTAGTCGACGAACTATCTAACGAAGAACTTGACATCATTTTTTTATAGATGAAAAACAATAATCCTATTAATAAGCAATTGCCAGCAACTAATAAGATATAGGGTAACCAGCTATTTTTTTTCTCTTTCTCTGCTGACGCGTCAACAAGCGTTTCTGTTTTCTCAACGGGCTCTTTATCAATGTCTTGTTTTAGTTCAGGTTCAGGCAATACTATTGGCTCAGAAATACCCGGCACATTTAAATACAGAGATTGCTCAGCAAGAGTGTAATCCACCACTGTCGATTCGCTATTATATCCCGATGCCGTTAAGTTAATGGTATAGGAACCCGTACCCTGCTCTTCGGCTTCGTAGCGCCAAACACCTACTTGATCACTTGAGAGATCTAGCGCCTGCTCACTCCCGTTAGGAAGAGTAATTACAGCACTTAATACTACGTCCGTAGTACGTAAACGTTTATCGTCCGCAATGACAGTCAGAGCAAACTCGCCCTCTAATTCATTGGCGGCCAGCTCTACACGAAAAGGTTCTCTAACAGTAAATTTAAGCGTTTTTTCACGCTTAAAGGTTTTCCCATCAACGGCCACCGTCAGTGCGTAATTACCTGAGTTACGTAACATATCTAACTCACGACTATAAACGCCCATGCTATGACTACTATCAACACTACTATCAATACCACCACCATCACGCACTAAGGTCTGACGCCAAAATGAGGTGTTAGATCGTGACATGCTGGCATCAACCGTAAACAAATCTAAAAACTCATCACGACTCACTACTTCCCCCGCCTCAAGTATACTGGCGGTAAGTGTGGCTGTTTCACCGTGATAAAGGTTGTTCGCAATAGGGGCAATAGCGAGCGTTAAATCGCTCACAACCGTCACTCGATTATCAGGATCGATATCAGCATTAATCGTCCACTCACCTTCTTCGGGCTGCTGAATGGTAATCAAATCATAAGCGTCACTGGCAAACCAACGTAAGCTAGCACCATCAACGTCAGCATTAAATATTTGCCCGCCAGGACTTTCTATTTGCGTGGCTGCGCTGCCCGATTTTCTAAAAACTAAAGCGGTAAACTCTTCTACGCTTGAATCAATTAAAAAACGGTTATCATCTAATGGTGCACGATCACTCGGTGATGATTGATCAAAAGCCCGTAAAAATATACGATTCAATTCTTCAGCATCTTCTGCCACTGCAAAAATACCGTCGGTCTCTATAGCTAAGCGTTCTAGCAATTCCACATCGGCATTGGTCGACAACGCCACCGCATGAATCGCAATACCGGCCGCTTGATACTGCGGTAATAATGTTTCGAGTATGCGTTGACGCTCTTGCTCATTGACTAAGGGATCTTTGTCAATATCCACTACGCCATCGGTTAATAATATCACCGAGGTTTTAAAATCTTGAGTATCCGAATATTTTTTTTGCCCATTATCATAAATGGCTTTTTCTAACGCCAAACCAATATTGGTATGCAAGGCTACCGAATTAATTAATCGAGACTTATTGGATGATTGAGAACGCCAGCGCGTCGACACTATATCGTGTGGCACTAGCATATTAACGTATTTACCAAAGGTCCAAACGCCAGCACGGCTATCTGTAGGAAATAACTGCACTAACAAATCTAAGGCAGGACGACGTAAATTACGAGGGTCGTTTTGCTTCATACTGCCAGACACATCAATCAACACACGGATATCCGCATTAGGCTCAACGGTGACTGTGGATTGCGCAAAAGTATAAGGCGCTACTAATGCTGCAGCAGTTATCACAAGCGCTAAGCAAGCCGAAGTACGAACCGTAGTACAAGCCGTAGTAAAACAGGAAGAAAACAAAGAAAATATTCGAGAGGAAATTGTCATGAGCTATTTCTCACTATGCGGTCTGGATACATGCGTACTGAAAGGCGAGGAAAAATATCTAGCAAAAAAAAAGCTTTGCCAAACATAATAAGCATCAGTATCTGTATAAAATCACTCTCTACATTTGCGCCTGAAACTAGCTCCTTTAAGTAGCACAACAACCCCGTATGACAGCAGTAGAAAAACGATGAATTACAATTAGTTATAGCAGTGATTGACGTCATTTCAAGCCCTTACGGATGGGACTTTTACCAGAAGCTCACTAGATGAAGAGGCTAGCGGCTGGATCAACGCCTTCGCAGAATGGAAATCAGTAATATAATGGCATAAGCAATCACTAATAAGGCCAGCATTGGCATAAAAGCGGCCTCTGCAGTCTCAGTATTGCCTAATGCTAATTCGAACATACCCACCAACCACGCGGGTGCCATGGATTGCGTATCATGCACAGCTACTGGCGTAGCTAAAATAACCAGTAAGGTACTCATTAATAATAAAAAAGGGATGTATGAAATATATAAACGGAGTACACGCCAGAAAATAACAAGCACCACCACCGACGTAGCCGCGTATAAAAGCCAGATATTAAGTGCGCCACTGAACTCAGACATAAGCTACTCCTTAACCACTAATAGACTATTTTTTAAATAATTTAACTAGACACTAACCCAAGTAATAATATGCTCATCGAGACCATCAGGATGAACGTATTCTTCACTCAGCACCCGACCCGCTACCGACTCCCCCGCTGCTACGGTTGAATTAACATCACCAGTAAGCAATGGATGCCACGATGGTAAATCAAGACCTTGAGCAACAAGACGATAAGCACAGCTACTTGGCAGCCATTGCGCACTTCGCGCCATGGCAGGCGTCACTTGAATACAATTAGGCGCAGCGCTATGCCGCTTATCATAGTCTGTGCAGCGGCAGCTATCAGTGTCTAGCAGACGACAAGCAACACGCGTAAAAACGACCGCTTCTGTATCTTCATCTTCTAGCTTATTAAGACAACACTTTGCACAACCATCACAAAGCTGCTCCCATTCTGACGAGGAGAAATCTTCTAACTCACGCCCCTGCCAAAACATAAACTAGCTGAGCTTCTGCTTAGCAGAGGGATTAGCTACTAATGCGGCAAGCGACGCTTCAAAAGAAGCCGCATGGCCTGGGGGCATTTGCAAATAAAAACCGTCATCACGTAAAGCTGCCATTACGGTGTCTATATCAGCATTGGCAAGCTTACGACTCGACTCTAACAATAGCGACATCGCTTCAGTCAGGTCGCCAAGTTTAGACAGTAACAAGCCAGGTACCGGCTCAAGACCTTGATCTAAAGTGGTATAAAGATAAGCGCCTTGCTGACGCTCACTGCGATAAACCTTACAAAGCACTTTATTATCTAAGCCATTTGAGCCGTTCAAGCCACCTTGATCATTACTCTCATTACTCTCATTACTCTCATTACTCTCACTACTCTCTTGACTCATGACTTTGAGGGCGCCTGATAAATCGACACAATGGGATCCAATACCGGCGTTAGAATACGCGCTCGCCAGCCCTGACCTAGCAACTGTGATGCTGGATCACTGGCAAACAAGTAGGCTTCTAAATCGCGTCTACGACCGAGTAAGGCTTCAGGGATTTTTAAGTTTTTAGCCGCGTGATCAACCGCCTGCTTCATGGATTTAAGCGCCGTTCTCGCTTCAAGATTACCCGTTGGCAGCATCGCTGGAGGATAATTATCGCTTTCAACCGCTTCGGCTGCGGCAATAGCGGCAAGCATCGCGTCGCCATGAGCGCGCACAGTGCCATAACGTATTTCTGAAATATCACTGAGTGCAGCTGCATTGTCTGGACGCTGACGCGATAACTCTAACAATATGGCATCTGTCACTACACGGCTACGAGGCACATCTTCTGCTCGCGCCACTTCTTCACGCCATGCACACAATGAACGCAAGCTATTTAATGATTGCGCATCTAAACGCCATGCAGCTTTAATTTTTAAATAGTATTGATCAAAAGGAATTGGTTGCTCAGCGCGAGCAATTAAACCCTCACATTCTTCAGCCATCCAAGGCTCACGGCCTAAAACATTCAATTGCTCAACCAAATGATCATGAACATCTAACAACCATAGAACATCATCTGCTGCATAAGCTAACTGCTTATCGCTTAACGGCCGCTGCAACCAATCTGAGCGCGTCTCAGCTTTATCCAATTTTTTATCGAGTATCGACTCAACTAAACGTTGATAGCTCATCGAAAAGTCCATACCAATAATGCTAGCCGCCACTTGGGTATCCATTAGTGGCTTAGGATAACAACCTAACATACGAGCAAAAACGTCCATATCTTCACTGCAACTGTGCATAACTTTCACAGTTGTCGGTGAATTAAAGAGGGTTTTTAAAGGCTCAAAGTCATTAATCTTTAGCGGGTCAATTAAATAGATTTTTTGTCTATCGTAAATTTGCAGCAGCGCTGGTTTAGGGTAAAACGTATCGGTGCGTATAAACTCAGTATCCAAAGCAATAGCGGGCTGTTCAAGACAAGCTGTAACCATTTCGACTAAAGCGCTATCGCTATCAATAAAAACAAAATCAGTATTATTCAAAATTTAATCTACCTGTTAATGCGCGCGCAATCGTACCACCGTCAACAAACTCTAACTCACCACCCAACGGTACACCGTGCGCTATACGGCTAACGAGAATATCCTGCTTCGCTAGCTGATTAGCTATATAAAATGCCGTCGCTTCACCTTCGACGGTTGTACTTGTTGCTAAAATAACTTCTTTGACTGGCTCATCCGCAATGCGGCTCAACAAGTCTGTTATACCAATATCATCAGGACCAACACCATCTATCGGCGACAAATGCCCTAACAAAACAAAATAGCGACCCTTAAACTCAGCGCTTTGCTCTATGGCAAAAACATCTGTTGGGTTCTCTACAATGCATAAAATAGAATCATCACGACGTGTCGATAAACAAATACTGCATGTCGTATCTTCCGTCAGTATGCGACAACGACTACAGCGCCCTACTCGTTCAACGGCCTCTGCCAACACTTGTGACAGCTTCATGCCAGCCGCTCGCTGTTTCTCGAGCATATGCAACGCCATTCGCTGAGCCGACTTAGGACCTACGCCGGGCAAACTGCAAAAAGAATCAATTAACTGCTGTATTAAAGGGCTATGTGACAATGTTCAAACCTATTTATTTAAAACCATTCATTTAAAACTATTCACTTAAAACTATTCATTTAAAACTATTCATTTAAAACTACAGCGAGCGAACGGTATCCGTATCGAGTTCGCCATCAAACGCATCGATAATCGACTTCACGTTATCGTCCCCCTGAATAGAGGCCAAGGCCTCACCTTGAACTTCTGCTTTTATACGCAGACGGTAATCGGCTGGCGTTTCTACATTGCCAGGCAAGGTTAAACTGGACCAATCTTCAACAATATTAATTTTAATTGTGAGTGGCTTGCCATAATAAATCGATAAGCCCTTAGCTAATCTTGCTGGGTGCTCATCATTAAATAATGTCGCGTTATCATCGGCTAGCGCAAATACCACCTGGCCGCTTGCTCCCTCATCAGACGTCTCAATGGGTACGCAATAAGACGCCACGGTTCGTACAACACCACTTAAAGGTAAGGCAGCAAATATCTCACACCATGATAATGGCGTTAGCGTATCTAAAGCTGGGTTTGTACCCTCTTCGGAACTCTGACTGATGGCATTGACTGCTGAATCACCAACATTGACAGTATCACCAACATTGACAGACTCACTAGCCATAGCAGCTTGAATATTTTCTGGCTGCGCTAATTCAACGGGTGCCACATACGCAGGTGTTGCATCAAAATTATCACGCATAGATGCAGCGGGTGACGGTGCCGGCGGCGTAACACTCTGCGACGCCACTGCAACGGGCGCAGTTTCAACAGGTTCGTTTAACGTCGTCTCTGACAACTGAGCACTCGCTGCCGCTTGATTTTTTTCCGATACAGCATCCACCGATGCCGTTTGCTCGGCAGCGGTTTCAGCTAATAACTTTTTTGCGGGTGTAACCTCTTCACTCTGGCTTGAACTTGTCGTAACCGACTGAGCAGAGCTCTGCTCAAGCTGAATATCTGCAGGCGCAATACGAAAGGCAAACAAACGAAGTACTATCATTTCCATGCCCGTAATCGGGTCGGGTGCCAACGCCAAATCACGCTTGCCTACCAATAAACTCTGATAAAACAGCTGTAAATCTTCGGGGCTAATTAAACCGGCATAGTCATGAATAAAAGTACGGTAGAGCTGCCCTTCACTGCCCGCACCTGGCACAGCTTGTTCAACAGCAATACGATGAATCAATTTAAGTAGCTCATCAACTAAGCCAACAAAATCTGGTGCTCGTTCCGCATAGGCGCTAATAACCGCTAATGCTTTATCGGCATTACCCGCCACAATAGCCGCCAGTAATTGCGTCAGCACATCGTGATCAACCGTGCCCAGCATTTCATTAACCGCATCACCCATTACCGATCCGCCACCAAAGGCAATCGCTTGGTCGGCCAAACTCAAGGCATCGCGCATACTGCCGGAGGCTGCACGCGCAATTATCCAAAGACCATCTTCGTCATAGCTAACGCTTTCAGCTTCAAAGACGGTTTTTAAATGATCAACAATAAGTTGTGGCGTTAGATTTTTTAAATGGAACTGCAAACAACGCGACAATACCGTTGGCGGTAATTTTTGCGGATGCGTAGTTGCGAATAGGAATACAGCGTGCGGAGGTGGCTCTTCTAAGGTTTTCAACAAAGCATTAAAACTGTGGTTAGACAGCATATGCACTTCATCGATAAGGTATATTTTATAACGACACTGTGAAGGGGCGTATTGAACATTGTCCAACAGCTCTCGAGTATCTTCAACTTTAGTCCGCGAGGCAGCATCCACCTCAATTAAATCGACGCTTCGTCCTTCGGTAATCTCTTTGCAAGTGGGGCAAACACCACAAGGTGTAGCAGATACACCCTCATCACAATTAAGACAGCGGGCTAAAATTCGGGCGATGGTAGTCTTACCCACACCGCGCGTACCCGTAAGCAAATAAGCATGGTGCAAACGGCCCTGTTCCAGCGCATTCGATAACGCCTTAAGAACGTGGGACTGCCCCACCATGGTTTCAAAGGATTGCGGACGCCATTTACGCGCCAGCACTTGATATGACATATGTGTATCCAACTCGCTAAAAAATGAGCTACTCGATCCTAGCCTATAGCTAAAATTTTGGGTAGCACATAAAGGCTGCAAGTATACACCGTTCGGGGCTTAAAGCGGAGCGTGAGGAAGACGCTTAACAAGCAAATAAGACCCATTTAACGTGAAAGACACTGAAATAAAAGTAATAAACCGCAAAAAGGGCTAAGAGAGACGGCTAAAGAGACAACTAAAGCAAAGAAAAGGTGTGTCGACTAAGGAGTGATCAGAAAAGGGATAAAAGAGAGAAATTGGTGGTGAACCCCAACCAGCCACACCCCGGCACACGAGTCGATAGCTACCGTTGCTCCCTTCCAGGCCTGGCGGAATTTACCATCTATCGTTGCGAGGGGACCCATTGAGGCCACCATAACGTTCTGCTCATTTTGACGCAGGGCGCGGATTATGGCGAATGTCTTCTGAGCTTGCAAGTGGTGAAAGGACTGACTGATAAGATTTTACGAAATGGCGAGCAAACTAAGCACTAATGGCTAATACGGACAAAGCATGTGCGCTCGCAAACACGCACTTTACACACGCGCTAGACATCAGTAGCGGCGAAGATCAATAAGCTTATTACTGGCATCGACGACCAAAGCAAACTGCCCTTGCACGCCATTATGCGTGACAAACGGCTTGAGCACCTCGGCGGGAAAGCGGACATTTTGCCCATCCAACGACCTAGCCACCACCTCGCGAGCACTGCCACGATAAAGCTTTAACAGCTCTTCACTGTCAATATTTAAACGAACAATAATGGTCCGATTTGGCTTCATCTCTGTTGATACCATTCAATAAGCCTCCTAACAGGCCGTCGATAAGACTCGGGAACTTTTAACGCTAAGATGGTCTTAATTCTTGGCGTTTTTTTTGCACATTTTTTTGCAAAAACAGAGAGGTTCTATACAATATCCACCTTCGATATTCGCCGCCAGATTATAGTAAATGGCAATAACAACGACAATTATAATGATAATAATTTTTTAGTGGGTAAACGCCCGCTAATGCCTAAAAATATCAAGAAGACAAAAAACAGATTGAGCAGCGAAAATCAACAGCCATACAGATAGCGCATACAACTACCAACGGTTAGCACAAGCAACGGTTAGCACAAGAGACTATTACAGTAGAGACAATATGACAGCAGAAACAATTCACCCTATTCAACAACTGCGTACGCAATTATCAGCGAGTATTTTAGGCCAGCCAAAATTAGTTGACCGATTAATTATGGCACTATTGGCCGATGGCCACCTGCTTGTAGAAGGCGCACCAGGGTTAGCAAAAACACGCGCCATACGAAGCCTTGCCGATGAAATTCATGGCAGCTTTCAACGTATTCAATTTACCCCCGATTTATTGCCTGGCGATGTCACTGGCACCGATATTTTTAGGCCACAAACGGGCGAGTTTGAATTCCAACCTGGCCCTATTTTTCATAATTTAGTATTGGCCGATGAAATTAATCGCGCACCGGCTAAAGTTCAAGCCGCACTACTCGAAGCAATGGCCGAGCGACAAGTTAGCGTTGGCAAAACGACTTATACGCTTCCACCGCTATTTCTAGTAATGGCAACCCAAAACCCTATAGAGCAAGAAGGCACCTATCCTCTGCCCGAAGCGCAGCTTGATCGATTTTTACTGCATGTCGTTGTCGACTATCCCAATGCCGACGCTGAGCGCGCCATTTTAAAACTCGTCAGAAAAGAAATGATGGCAGTTAATGCTGCCGACAGTGAAGGCGGCGATAAAAACCAAGCGCCAAGCTCAAAAACGCTTATTGATAATGAAAGTATTTTTGAAGCACGACAAGCTGCACTCGGCCTCTTTATGTCTGAAGCCGTTGAAGAATATATTGTGCAGCTCGTTATCGCCACCCGCTCACCTGAGCAATACGATGCATCACTGTCTAACCTACTCGACTACGGCGCCAGCCCAAGAGCAACATTGGCACTTGACCGCTGCGCACGCGCTAACGCTTGGTTACGCGGCTCAGAATTTGTGACGCCCGATGACGTACAAGCGGTTGCTCACGATGTATTGCGCCATAGAATTATTGTTAGCTTTGAAGCCGAAGCCAACGGTATTAATGCCGACCAAGTAATCAGTACATTAATAGCGAAAGTACCGGTAAGCTAAGGCTTACTTTAAATCCTTTCAATCGATTTATGACACGATAATTAACTCATGGCTAGCGGCGCTAAAACCCATCTAAAACAGCTAATTGACCTGCGTTATCGCGCGGGTGAGTTAAATCTGTTTGCGCGCCATAAAGCACAAAGTCAATTAGCCGGCAATGTAAAAACGAGCTTTCGTGGCCGCGGCATAGACTTCGAAGAAATTCGTCACTACCAACCGGGTGATGATATTCGCTCTATCGACTGGCGTGTTACGGCTAGAACTGGCGAAGCACATACCAAACTTTATCAAGAAGAACGTGAACGCCCAGTACTGGTGGTGACGGACCAAAGACCCAGTATGATGTTTGGCACACAATGCAGCTTTAAATCGGTACAAGCCGCAGAAGTCGCCAGCCTTCTTTGCTGGGCCGCATTAGGACAAAATGATCGTGTCGGCGGTTTGGTATTTAATGGCCAACAACATCAAGAAATTCGACCTGCTCGTAGTAAATCAGCGGTACTGCAATTACTTAGCGCCATTCATAAATACAATACTAACGAATACAGTAAGCATCAAAACAGCCATAAGCCGAATGACGAAGCTGGCAGCATTAATGAAGTCATTAAAGAGCTGCGACGTATTGCTAAACCCGGTAGCGCTTTATTTATTATTAGTGACTTTATCGGCCTCAATGAAGACGGCATTAAGCAGCTTCACCTGCTTAAAAAACACTGCGATGTTAACGCTATTTTTATTAGTGACCCCATGGAAAAACAATTGCCCGCACGCGGCGGCTATCAGTTTACGGATGGCGTAAAACGTCAATGGTTTAACACCGACAATAAACAATTAGTGACTGCATTTAAGCAACGCTTTACAGCAAGAGTGGCGCATCTCACACAGCAACTGGCCGCTCATGGCATACCTACTATAGCCATTAGTACTAACGATAACGCGTTAACCGTATTGCGCAGCCAATATCATAGCAAAGCAACGGCAGCCAACATTAACAGCAAGCTAACCGCGAAAGGCAACTCCGCATGAACGAGCCAATGAATCCGCTCGACCAACTGCCTGCGGTGGCATTACCTGAAGCCATTAGCGCTTGGCCGGCGACAGCGGCTTGGTGGCTGCTTATCGCTATGAGCTTGTTGATTTTAATAGCGCTAATCTCTTACTGCGTTTACCGCTATAAAGCTAAAGCCTTAAAACGTGCCGCCTTAACAGAAGGCCAACAGCTGTATCAACACTATTTGCTAGATCAAGATAGCCATCGTTATCTCACGCAGCACAATCAATTATTACGTCGCTTCTGCCTTCAACAATTCCCCGACCTGCCCTGCGCAGCCTTATCAGGAGACGCTTGGTTACAACAGCTAGACATACTCGCCAATAAAACCTTATATCAATCGGAATGCGGCAGACAGCTACTGGATATTTATCAGCCTCAGCTATCTGAAGACATTGATATAGCGGGCTTAAACACGCTATTAAATAACTGGTTTAAAGAATTGAAAATTTACGCTAAGCGAGGTGAATCAATAGCATCATGATTAGCTTCGAAACCTATTGGTTCTTTTTGCTCACGCCGTTGCCATGGTTAATTTATGCCTGGCTGCCCGCCGTGGGAGATCAATCACCCGCGTTGCGCGTGCCGTTTACCGATGACCTCGCAAGCCTTACGCAACAAACACAGCTAAGCAGCGGTAAATCACCCATTAATATATTGTTACTCACATTTATATGGCTTTGCCTTTTAGTGGCCGTTAATCGTCCCATAGCAACAGGAGACGCCATTCAGCTACCTACCGAAGCGCGCGATATGATGCTAGCCGTTGATATATCTGGCAGCATGGAAGAGCGAGATATGATGCTCAACGGCAAAAACGTTAGACGCATTGATACCGTTAAACACGTGTTAAGTGACTTTACCGACAGGCGAAGCGGTGATCGTATTGGCTTAATTTTATTTGCCGATCAAGCTTACTTACAAGTACCACTCACTTATGATTTAGCCACCGTAAAACAATTACTCAACGAAGCACAACTGGGTTTCGCTGGACAAAAAACTGCCATCGGCGATGCTATTGGTCTATCGATAAAGCGTTTAATTGAGCGGCCCAACGAATCGAGAACCTTAATACTACTAACCGATGGCGCAAACAATGCGGGCAATGTTGCACCCTTAGATGCGGCGAAGTTAGCTGCAGAAAATGCTATTAAAATATATACCGTTGCCATTGGTGCCGATACTATTGTCGAACGCTCCTTTTTTGGTAACCGAACGCGCAACCCCTCCCGCGACCTTGATGAAACGACGCTCAAAAGTATTGCCAAACAAACAGGTGGTCAATTTTTTCGCGCCAAAAACACTGAAGACCTTCAAGGCATTTACAGTGAACTTGATAAACTCGAACCGGTTGATCAAGAAGCCCAATTTTATAGACCCATAAAACAACTTTTTTATATCCCATTAGGCATTGCGCTTGGCACAACGTTTTTACTGCTATTGCTGAATATATTTATTCAATTGAAACGTAAGTTACTCGATAGCAAAGCGTTGAATGAGCAATCGCCATGATAGACATTATTCAACAGCTACATTTTTTGCGTCCCGAGTTTTTCTGGTTACTCCCAATCGCGTTAGGCGCATTTATTAGCCTGCATTTACTGCGCAGCAAAAGCAGCCAGTGGTACGACGTTGTCGACCCACTTCTCATAGAGCACCTACTCGACAATCCGGCCAACAACCAAGCCAGCCGACGGACTAACATACCATTAATTGCCGCTGCATTGGCTTGTTGCATAGCGGTTATCGCCGTAGCTGGACCTAGCTGGGAGCGGCTTCCCAACGTGACAGAGCAAAAAACGGATGCGATGATTATTATTACCGATCTCACGCTTTCTATGCATGCCACTGATGTTAAACCTTCGCGTTTAATTCGCACTCGTTACAAATTGCTGGAATTACTTAAACAGAGAAAGGCAGGACAAACAGCACTCATCGCCTATTCGGGGGATGCCCACGTTGTTTCACCGCTCACCGATGATGCCAGCACTATTGCAGCGCTTATTCCTTCACTCTCACCTGATATTATGCCGAGCATTGGCAGCAATGCCGTTGCTGCATTGAATAGTGCTACTCAACTATTAAAAAACAGCGGCATTAGCCGTGCAAAAATTGTGTGGTTTACCGATGAAGCATTGCCCAGTGATATTAAAGCCATCGACAATATTCTTAACAGCAAAAAAAATAGCAGCACGATTAAAGGTAATGACTATCAATTAATAATTATTGGCATTGGTAGTAAAGCCGGCGGACCTATTCCCCTGCCCTCGGGTAAATTTATTAAAGATACCAGTGGCCGCATTGTTAATGCGCCGCTGAGTCGAGGCCGACTCAAAGATATCGCAGCCAATGCTGGCGGCGTTTATTTCGACTTACAATCTGACAATAGCGATATTAATGCAATCTTATCTGAAAGCCTCTTTGATCAAATCAATAGTAAAGATAAGAATAATACTGATATGCCGCAACAAAAAAGCGCGCCTAGCATTACCGACAGCTGGCGTGACAGAGGTGCTTATATCGCCTTAATCTTATTGCCCTTTACGCTACTAGCCTTTCGCCGTGGCTGGATACTTAGCCTTATGCTAACTATTAATATTAGCTACACCGATAATGCGAGTGCCGATATCGGAATGCATAACGAAGTGAACACAGAAAGTGATAACGAGACAGATACGTTTAAATGGATTGATCTCTGGCAAACGCCAGATCAGCAAGCCTATGCGTTAGAGCGCCAGCAACAACACGAACAAGCCGCTGAACAATTTGAAAATCCAGAATGGAAAGGCGTTGCAGAATATCAAGCCGGTAACTATAAAGACGCACTGCAAACATTATCTGCATTAGCCGAAAAGCATAACAGTGATACATCACACTACAACCATGGTCACGCCTTAGCGCGCAATAATGATTTAGCCGGAGCCATTGCTGCCTATGATAAAGCACTGGCGATTAACCCTGATATGGAAAACGCTAAGTTAGCCAAAAGCATTGTCGAATCGCTGCAACAGCAACAAGAAGAGCAACAACAAGACGGCAAAGAAGGCGAGGAAGGCGAAAAAAATAACGAACAACAATCGAGCGATCAACAAGAAAGTGATAATTCAGAAAAGAGTGAATCATCGTCTGACGAAAGTGACTCTTCTCAGCAAGGGTCAGAGTCTGAACAAGAGTCAGAGCAAGGATCAGAATCTGAAAGTGAAGCCTCCAATGTTCTACTCGATAGACAAGCAGAACAAGCGCAAGAACAAAACATAGAAAAAGAACAGCAATCTCAGCAACAAAAAGATCAGCAAGCAGCCGATGAAGAATCTGAAAAAAATGCTAAAGAAGAAGCTGCTAGTGAACAAGCAGCTGACGCTAAGGAAAATACTGAAGGCGAAGCAGCAAGCTTAGAAGCGATTGAAGAACAACTGAACGCTGAACAACAGGCCCAACTAGAGCAATGGTTAAAAAAGATTCCCGATGATCCTGGTGGTTTATTACGCCGCAAATTCCAATACGAGAGAAGCGTTCGTGAACGACAAGGAAACGTTATCGACGATCGTGAGCAAGGACAATTATGGTAAGTCAAAAACGCTATTCATTTATTATCGTCACTCTACTAACGGCCTTATATTGGTCGGCTAGCGCGCTTGCGCTTACCGTAACAGCAGAGCGTCAAATTATTCCGATTAATGAAACATTGCGTCTCACCATTGTCGACAATGCAGGAGATGATCCCAGCGATATTGATATCAGCGGTATTGAAGCCAACTTTAGCGTCGTCAATGAATCATCCCAGTCTTCATTTACAATGATTAATGGCCGCACTGAATCCATTCGTACACGGGTACTAAACTTAGTGCCGCTGCGTTTAGGCTCAGCATTAATCCCTCCGCTAACGCTTAACAAGCAGACATCCAAGGCCATTAAAATCACAGTCATTAAGGCCATTCCAGCGGCCAGCGAGCTGAATGATCAATCGGTGATACTTGAATCATCGGTAGATAAATCGGAAGTCGTTGTTGGCGGCCAAGTTATTTATACCTTTCGGGTTATTTATCGCGTACAACTGAATAACGCAGAGATTACACCACCCAGCATTGAAGGTGCAGACCTTACACCGCTTGAAGATAAAAATTATATGCGCGTCATCGATGGCAGAAACTACAATGTCACCGAAAAACGTTATGCCATTTTCTTTCATCAGGCTGGCTTAAAAATGATTCCTAGTCAGTCATTAACCGCGCTATTAAGTAATAATCAACGACGTAACCTTGGCTTTGATCCTTTCGCAAGAGGCAGTGAGCTGCGCCTAGAATCAAAAGCATTAACCATCGATGTGCTCGCGCAACCGCAGTCGCCATCCCCGCTAACTCATTGGCTGCCTGCCGCTAAAATCGAACTGCAAGAAGAGGCACAAGCGACCAATAGTAGTCGTGTAGGCGAACCCATTACCCGTTCGATTAGTGTTATGGCGCAAGGCTTACCGGCCGAGTTATTGCCGGCTTTAATTCCTGCAACACCTAACGGCATTAATAGTTACCCTGAAAAACCGGAGCTGGTTAACCAAGAATTTATTGGCGGCATTGCAGGTAAACGCTCTGACACCATAGCAATGGTGCCAACGCAGGCGGGTACATTTACGCTACCGGCTATTGATTTGCCGTGGTGGAATACTGGCAGTCAGCGTTGGGAAACCGCCTCATTACCGGCTAGAACAATAACGGTATTACCGGCAACGCCATCAGCTCAAGCTACGAGTAACCCTCTTGACGATGATTCACAGAATATCAACCAGCCGAATAATGAAGAGCCCAGCATCACTGATTTACTCGCAATGAATACCGCGCAAAACTCTGCGTGGATGCCTATTGCGTTGCTTGCACTCGGCGGTTGGATAATCACCCTGCTCTATTTATGGTTAAAGCCTTCACGCTCAAAATCGGCCGAAGAGGCATCTCCCTCGCCGATGAGTAGTGATCAATATATTTTAAAAACGCTGAGCAAGCAGTTACAAGAGGCGTGTAAAAAGAATGATGCAGCAGCCGCTAAACAGCAACTGCAATCGTGGCTTGTGTGCTATAAAAAAGATTTCCCCATAGACGGCGAATTATCTATTGCACTTAATAAAGCAACTGCCGCGTTAGACAATCACTTATTCAACAACCATAGCAGCGAACAAAGCTGGGATGGATTAGCATTACAAAAAGCCATTCAAGCATTAATTACCGCCAGCAGTAACAACAAGAACGGCCTTAAGCAATCACCGCTAGCACCTTTATATCCAGGGCAATGATAAGTACTGAGTTAAATAAAGCGTTGGACGAAACGCAAAGTAAGGAAGCTAGCGCTGAAGTAAAAATAAAGCGCGAAAGTATTTGGCAAGTGGTGCATATGATTCCCAGTGGCAAGGTTGCCACTTATGGTCAAGTTGCGGCATTAGCAGGACTAGCAAAAGCGGCACGCTTTGCTGGAACATCACTTAAAGACTT
>Ga0115550_1001501_pt1 | contig 17328 bp, 10 predicted proteins | sample COGITO_mtgs_1005_FD_87177 | JGI IMG/M metagenome (GOLD analysis project Ga0115550, IMG submission 87177) | Pelagic marine microbial communities from North Sea - COGITO_mtgs_100511 | ecosystem: Environmental > Aquatic > Marine > Epipelagic | place: Germany:Helgoland, sampling site Kabeltonne... | reverse complement strand
TGCAGGTTTAGCTTCAGCAATTCCATTTGCGCAAGGAGCTACAACCATTTCAGCAGTAGTTTACTCTCCAGATACCGGAGTTGTAGTAAGGTTAAAAGTTGAAGATTCAAGTAACCCAAATATAAATGCAGAAGTTGATGTAACAACAACAGTAGCAGGCGGATGGGATACATTGTTATTTGACTTTGCCACACCAGTAGCTGCAGCATTAAACTTTGCAAATACATATGATAAGGTAACTATTTTCTACGGCTTTTTAGCGACTCCAGCCGCAGCAACGTACTATGTTGATGATGTATTTTTTGGAAGTCCAACACCTCCGGCTTGTATAAGACCGGCTATTACTTTAGATACAATATATAGTTGTAACTCAATACATATAAGAGCATTAGCACCTACAGCTTCGTCTCATATGTGGAACGACAATTATACATCTGATTTAAGAGAAATGCTTTTAAGCAATGGAGATATTCAACAATACACAGTTTTTGCAACAAATCAACAAGGTTGCAGCAGTGATACACTAGATGTTGTTTTTAATGCCACAAGATTTGATGAGTATTACACTTTAGTAGCAGAAGACTATATTGAATTAAACAGAAAAAACAGAGTAAATACTGGAGGTATTGGTGTATTAAAAAACAATAATGGTAAAGTTAAATTACTAAAAGCTGCAGGTGTAAATAGCCCTGAAGGTTTTGTTATAGCTGAAAAAGTTGTTGCTTCTAGTTCTGCATTAGTATCTAATGTTAAGTTGAAGAAAGCAGCAATAATTAATGATGCTGTTTTTATGTCAAATAATAACAACCAAGCTAGTTCAGGAACTAGAACTGTTGGGGTAAATCAAACAACTACGATTAACGCAGACAATAAAAACATTGTAATTAAGGCATTCTCAGATGTAACATTAATTGCCAATAACTATCAAGACATTACAGTAATGAAGGGAGCTAAGGTTACATTTAATAGGTCTAACGTAAATGTAAAATCTATTACTCTTCAAAATGGTAGAAATAAGAATTCTAAAACCACTCTTGCATTTAACGGGTCTACCAACTTAATGGTAAAAGATGGAATATCAGTTGGAAGTTTTGCTGAAATTAATCCAACTAATGAAGATGTTTTTATCTACAGTGAAGATGATGTTGATGTAGTAACCAACAATACAGATATAAATGCAAATATTTATGTTCAAGGTGGTAATTTTACTACTGCAGGTTCAGGTTCTAAGTGGTCTAATATCTCAGGCCAAGTAATTGCCGACAGTATTTTAGCTGATGGTAAGAAGACAAATTGGAATTGGAACATGTGTAGCTTTACTGGCCCGGCATCGCCATTTGTTAAAACTACAGAGGTAAAATCTGACGACTCTCAATCAATTACTGAAGTTATTTCAAATGAAATTCAGTTTAGAGTTTATCCAAATCCATCAAATGGTAATTTTACTTTAGAGGCAATTACTGATTTAGCTAAAGACTTTAACTTGGAAATTTATAATATGAATGGCCAATTGGTTTATAGCCAAATTTTTGGAAATGCAACAATAATTAGAGAAAACTTAAACATTGAAAGTTTTGCAAAAGGGTTATACTTTTTAAACTTAAAAGGTGATAATTTTAATGAGCAATTAAAATTAGTTATTCAATAAGTTAGTTTTAGTTTTTTAATATAAAAGCCCTCAGTTTAATTACTGAGGGCTTTTTTTATTTCCCAATTTCTAGGCCTGCATCTAACCAACTAAAGAAATCATTTGGGTGTTTGTTGTTTCTCTCTTTTGAGCGTTTATGGCCAAGCCTAACTATAATTAAATCCTTTTCGGGAACACAAATAATATATTGCCCTAAAATGCCTCTAGCATAAAAATAATCTAGGTTTTTGTAGTTGCCCATCCACCATTGGTAGCCATAAAAATGAACTCTTTCATTGTCTTCTTTATCTAATAAACCACTTGGCGAAACACTTTCTTGAATATACCACTCAGGGATTATTTGGGCTGAGTCTATTCTTCCATTATCGAGATAGAGTTTTCCGAATTTTGCAAAATCTCTAGCTGTAGCAATTATGCAGCAAGATGCTTTTTCATTTCCATTTGGTTCATCAAGTATCCAATAACTTTCGGTTTCTGCCCCAACTTTTTGCCAAATTTCTTCTTGAAAATAGGTGCTCAAAGATTTTCCCGTAGCTTCTTCAACAATAAAGGCGAGTAATTGGGTAGCGCCCCCTTGGTATTCGAAATATATACCTGGCTCTTCAACAACTTGGTAATCGTGCATTAATTGGCGCAAATTTTTACCATAATATGCCTTTGCAGGAAAAGCAAATGGATTAAGATAGTTTTCGTCGAAACCAATACCCGAACTCATTTGAAGCAGTTGCTTGATGGTAATTGAAGCGTGGGGCTTGTCTTTAAAATCTGGTAAAAAATCGCCAATGGTTTGCTCAACACTTTCTATTTTTCCTTGCTGAATAGCAACTCCAACCAAAGCGCTTACAAACGATTTAGCCATTGAAAATGAATTTGAAGGGATATTTTCCGAAAACCCTTCTGCATAGTTTTCATATACTATTTCGTTGTTTTTTATTACCAAAAAGGCAGTGGTTTTAAAATCTTTATTGGCTTCAATTAAAAACTCAGGTGCTTGCTTTATTTCTCCTTCTTTCCAATATTTTGGAATGTTGGTTTTAAGAGTATCATTTGGAAACTTTTTGTAATCTGTTAAAGATGGCCCAAGACGACCTTTAAAAATTGTGAGTTTTAATACATTATAGAAATAAGTGTTTCCTGTAAAAACTAACATTACATGAAATGAAACAAATAAAGAAACTAGGAATGATAAAATGGCAATAACCCGCATAATCAAGAAATTTTCATTTCAAAAATATCGATTAAATGCTTGGTTAGTTTTTGTTGTACGTCTTCTATATTTACCTTTTTGCCAATCTCTTTTTCAAGAGAAGTAACAGCTTTGTCATCAATTCCGCAGGGTACTATATGGTTGAAATAATTTAAATCGTTGTTTAGGTTTAGCGCAATTCCATGCATAGTTATCCAGCGTGTGCATCTAATTCCCATAGCACAAATTTTCCTGGCTTTTTTCTCATTTTCAGGCTCTATCCAAACGCCTGTGTAGCCTTCATACCTTCCCGCTATTACGCCGTATTCAGCCAAAGTTCTAATTACAGCTTCTTCTAAAAACCTAAGGTATTTATGAATATCAGTAAAAAACTCTTCAAGGTCTAAAATTGGGTACATAACCAATTGGCCAGGGCCATGATGGGTAATATCTCCACCACGATTTATTTTGTAAAAGTCAATGCTCTTTTCTTCAAGCTCAGTTTCGCTTAGCAGCAAATTTTCCATTTTACCACTTTTGCCAAGTGTATAAACCAATGGGTGCTCGCAAAAAAGCAAGTAATGATTGTTTAAGGGAATGCTTAAATCTGGGTTTCGTCTAATGGCTAACTTTCTGTTGGCTAGTCTTGCATTAAGTATTTCTTGCAACCTCCAAGCTTTTTTATAATTGGTTAGGCCAAGGTTGCAAACTTTTACGTTTTTCATTTTAAAGGTCTTTCAACCGAACCTTTAAGGCTTCAATAACCTTTACCTCAATGGGGTCAATTTGTTTTATTTCTGCCAAATGAACCGAAAGCCAATCGGCAAAATGAATTAAATATAATGTTTTGGCTAAAGCCGATTTGCCATTTGCCATTAAGTGAAAAACATTGCCGGCGTATTGGGTAACAACCTCATTTAAATATTCCGTTCTTTTTTGGTTTCTGTAAAATTCATCTCCATCCTGAATAATTAAAACTGAAAGGCGGTTTTCTTTGCTTCTCCAACCTACAATTTCGTTGTGGTTTAATTCAGGAATTACATGATGCCAACAAAGCATTTTGGCATTTTCGTTTATTTGTTGCCGAAACCTTTGGATAACGCCATCAAGTCTGTCTTCTCCATACAATACTGGAATTGTTCCGTGCATAGATACCGCCATTTTTTTGGCTTCTAAAGAAGTTGTTTCTTGGTTATCAAGCAACCAATTTCCAATTTCATGTATTTGATTTATTGAGAAATCTGTATTTATATCAAGCAACTGTAAAATATGGTTAAGCTGCACAAAAGGATAACCAAAAGCAGCTCGAGGAGGAAGCCCACCTGGAATAATTACAAACTCAAAATTATTAGAAGTACATTTTTTTTCTAATTCACCACCAGATGTAATCCCAATCAGTTGACAATTGTTAGAAACAGCTTGGTCGAAAACCGAAATGGTTTCTTCGGTATTTCCAGAATAGGAGCAAGCAATAACCAAGGTATGCTGATTGGCAAATCCAGGTAAATTATAGCCTTTGTTTACATGAATAGGAAACTTAGACGATGCTTTTAATAAATCTGATATAATAGTTCCCCCAATGCCCGAACCTCCTAAGCCTGTAATTACAATATTTTGAAAGTTATATGTTTTTGTTAACGAAAACTGCGCAGCAATTTCTGCTGATTCTATTAATTGTTTTGGGAATGATGCTACTAAAATTCTCATTTTTTATTGGTTGATAAATACAACTTTTTCTGTTTTTGAAGTTCCTTCTGATGTTTTGAAATTTACAAAATAAACCCCATCTCTTAAGGCAGATCTTTCAATTAAAAACAACGAAGATTGATTTTGTTGAGGAGAAACCCTAAAAGCTTCAATCAATCTTCCAAATTGATTAAAAATTTCAAAATCTACCCATTGATATTCTTTTTCAAAGATTATATAAAATTGCTTGTCGGTAGGGTTTGGAAACAGGTTAACCTCAACTTCAAGGCTTTTTTTATTCTCTACATAAGTATATTGTGGATTATAGAGCTCAATTATTTTATCATCGTCTGGTTTTACAACCAAAGCTCCATTGGCTTCTTGGTTTGATGTTGCCAAGTATATTTTTCCGTTAGGGCTTACAAACACATCTCTAATTCTGCCATAGGCTAATTCTAGGTATTCTTCTTCGGTTGCAGAAGCGCTTCCGCCTTCAAACCCTTTTACAACACTTATTCTTTTGGCTTTCAAAAAAGAAATAATCAAAGAGTTTTGCCATTCGGGAATAGACTCGTGGTTAAAATAAGCCATTCCACATGGCGCATCTGTGGGGGTCCAAACTAAAATGGGTTCATGAACATTTAGGGTATCACAAATAATTTGCTCTGAGGGCAAGTCACAAAAACCCTCCATTAAGGGCCATCCGTAATTTTCACCTTTTACAATTTCATTTAATTCATCATCGGTTGAGGTGCCGTGCTCGGTTGAAAATAACCTATCACCAACTTTCACCAAACCTTGCGGGTTTCTATGTCCAATAGAATAAGCATAAGAGCCAAAAGGGTTGTCTTCTATTTTTTTTCCATCAACCGAAAGCCGAAGAACTTTGCCTGCAAGTGAATTTTTGTCTTGAGGCAAGCCGCCATCGTAACCGTCTCCAGTGGTAAGAAAAATTGTTTCGTCATCTTCAAAAACTATCCTAGAGCCAATGTGAGAATCGTTACCTGGAATTCTGTAAAGTAAATGTGTTGTATCAACAATTGAATTGCTATTTATTGAATATGTAAGCCTAGTTAACCGAGCGTTGAATAGTTCGGTTGAGTAATGCACAAAAATGTATGGAATTAATGGAAATTTTGGATGGAGTGCTAATCCTTGAAGCCCGGTATTATCAGCAGACTGAAAAACTTCTGGCACTTTATAAATGGTGTCGAGGGTAGGATTATCCTCTTCTGGGTTTAATTTAATAATGTACCCATTTCGTTGAGAAAACCACAAATTTCCATCTGAATCCATATCTAAATCCCACGGGATGTATAAATTCTTGGCAATTTCTCTTGCTTCTACATATGTATTAGCCAACTGAATTTGACTTTGCCCAATAATAGGAATCAAAAAAATGAATAGTAATATTAAAATCCTTCCCATTATTGATGAATAATTTTTTGGACCAAGCTGCTATTGTTTTGAGTTGCCTTCAAAATAAATAGCCCTGCATTCAGGTTTTTAAGACTTATTGTTTCTTCTGGCATCGCAAAATCATTAAAAACAAGCTTTCCAGTTAAATCGTATATGCTGAAGTTTATTTTTTCATGAATATCTGAATTAAAGATTAAACTATTTGAAAAAAGCGCAACTTTAAAATTACTCTCAAGTTTTGTGGAAACCGAAGTGAATAAGCTCTCAAAAACTTCCACAATTAAATCATCATTTGTATTTGGTTCGCCATATAAATCTCTATTTGAGGTAGAGGCAAAAACACGCCCATCAGGCGAAACCAAAATATCTCTTATTCTACCCAAAGGCGCTACATCTAACCTTTTTGAATCTATTACCGAATCTTGATTTTGGTTTAAACTAAAAATGTGAATTGCTTTGTCTTTTAAGGTTGATACCAACAAACTATTGGTTAATGAAGGATATAAGTTTCCACCGTAATAATCCACTCCTGCTGGTGCAATGGTTGGGGTAAAAGCCAATATTGGTTCCTTAATAATGTATTGATTGTAAATAGCTTCGTTGGCTGCCTCTTTGTAGCCACCAACCAAAGGCCATCCAAAATTTCTGCCTTTTTCTAACACATTTATTTCATCATTGCTAAATGGGCCATGCTCAGAGATTAGAATATTTCCATTGGCTGTTTTACAAATGCCTTGAGGGTTTCTATGGCCGTAAGTAAAAATTGGCGAAGCAGGATCTGGGTTATCACTTGGTATTGTTCCATCAAGGTTATACCTTAAAATTTTTCCATTTGGATTATCTAAAAGCTGGGCAAGATTTTCGTTTTGAATATCGCCTAAACAATAGTAAATGTTCGCAGAATCTACTAGAAGTCGCCCCCCCAAATTGGCATTTTTACTAGGTAGTGAATCCACCAAAATACTTTCATTCATGATACTTGGCCCACTTGAGTTGTAAGAAAAAGAAGATATTCTACTCAATATGGAAAAATTATCGCCGTAAAAGCAATAAGCCACATAAATTAGTTTAGAGTTTTTAAAATCATGAGCAAGGCCCAATCCCATTAAACCAGATTGATTTTCTGCAGCAATATCCTGAAAAGAATGAACGTCAACAACAGTTTTATTGCTGATATCAAGAAGTTTTAATTTCCCCTTCAGCTCAGTATAAAGAATGGAATCTTGTCCGACCCATTCCATGTCCCAAATTACTTCTTGGTTTTCTGCAATAGTTTCATATTCTGCAGACTGGCAATACCCAAAAGCTCCGAAAAAAATGAAAACCGATAAAAGGAAGCTATTTTTCATAGGTCGCCAAAATTAAGAATAAACCATAACAGGAAATAACCAAACATGCTGTAATAACTATCTTTGCCGCCCAAAATTTAAATATATGTCTAGAGTTTTTTCTGAGCAAGAACAAGTTAGAAGAGATACCCTTAAAAAGATTACAGCATTAGGAATTGATGCATATCCCGCAGCTAAATATGAGGTAAATGCCAACGCAAAAGACATTAAGGCAAATTATGAGCGAAATAAACTAGACTATAAAAACATAAGTATTGCGGGCCGTTTAATGGGCAAAAGAATTATGGGCAAAGCATCTTTTGCAGAGTTAAAAGATAGCACGGGTCGAATTCAGATTTATATTAGTAGAGATGAAATTTGCCCAACCGAAGACAAAACACTTTACAACGAGGTATTTAAAAAACTGCTTGACATTGGCGATTTTATTGGCGTAAAAGGGTATGTTTTTACAACCCAAGTTGGTGAAATATCAATTCATGTTACCGAGTTAACCCTTTTATCTAAATCGTTAAAACCACTGCCAATTGTAAAAGAAGATGCCGAAGGAAAAGTACACGATGCTTTTACAGACCCTGAACTTAGGTATAGAAGGCGGTATGTAGACCTAGTAGTGAACGACCATGTTAAAGATGTTTTTATCAAGAGAAGTAAAATAATCTCTAGCATGCGTAGCTTTTTTAACAATTACGGATACTTAGAGGTAGAAACACCAATTCTTCAGCCAATTCCAGGTGGAGCTGCGGCAAGACCTTTTAAAACTCATCATAATGCGCTCGATATGCCTTTGTATTTGAGAATTGCAAACGAGCTTTACTTAAAAAGACTAATTGTTGGAGGTTTTGATGGGGTTTATGAGTTTGCTAAAGACTTTAGAAACGAGGGTATGGATAGAACCCACAACCCAGAGTTTACAGTAATGGAAATTTATGTGGCTTACAAAGATTACCACTGGATGATGGAGTTCACCGAAAAAATGTTGGAGCATGTTACCACAGAAGTTTTAGGCAGTAATGAAGTAACATTTGCCGAGAACAAAATAAATTTTAAAGCGCCTTATGCTAGAGTTCCAATTTTAGAGGCTATAAAAACCCACACAGGTTTTGATGTTGCTGGCATGAAAGAAGCAGAACTGAGAGAGGTTTGTAAAAAGCTAGATATTGAAACCGACGAAAGTATGGGTGTTGGCAAATTGATTGATGAAATTTTTGGAGAAAAATGTGAGCACCATTATATACAACCAACATTTATTACAGATTACCCAAAAGAAATGTCGCCTCTTTGCAAAAAACATAGAGACAACCCAGAGTTGACCGAGCGTTTTGAGTTGATGATAAATGGTAAAGAGTTGGCAAATGCTTACACAGAGTTGAACGACCCAATTGATCAATTAGAAAGATTCCAAGACCAACTGAAACTATCTGAGAAAGGAGATGACGAAGCCATGTTTATAGATATGGATTTTGTTAGGGCCCTTGAGTACGGAATGCCACCTACCTCAGGCATGGGAATCGGAATAGACAGATTGGTAATGTTTTTAACTAACCAACAATCAATTCAAGAAGTTTTGTTTTTTCCCCAAATGAAGCCAGAAAAAAAGGCTCCAACAGTAGAATTAAATGACAACGAAAAGTTGGTTTTAGAAATTTTGAAAAAAGAAGGAAGTTTGGAGTTATCCTTTTTAAAAGAAAAAAGCGGATTAAGCAACAAGCAATGGGACAAAACCATAAAAGGGTTAACAAAAAACAAGCTTGCCCAAGTTTCAAAAGTTGACGAAAATCTTATGATTGATCTTATTTAGTGCTTAAATAAGACAAACACTATTAACCAAATTATGAATAAAAAAAACTTAAATTTCGTAAAGTATTGATAATCAAAAAAATGTAAATTTGATTTTTTAATATTTACTTAATGTAGAGCGTTTTATCGTTACTTACATTTGCAGCATCTAAAAAACAAAACTACAAACTATGAAAAAACTTTACACACTTTTAATGTTTGCATTTATTTCTTTAGGAGTATTTGCCCAAACAACAATTTACACAGAGTCTTTTGAAGATACTGTTGGCTATACTTTAAGCCATGTGTTTGATGATGGATTTAGTGATTACAACAAACGAGACAGCGCAGCTTCTTTTAGCTTTGTTAATGCTGTTACCAATGTAAACGGAACATTTATAATTGGCGCAGAGGATACAGATGCTGAGCCTACCAGTCCTTCGGATGGAGTAGTTTCAATCGTTATTGATTCTGTTATGGTTACTGGATTTTCAAACCTTGCTTTTACTGCAGCAATAGCTGCACCTGGAGGTTCAAATTATGACCAATGTACACAATCTAATGGCGATTCTGTTCTTATTCAGGTTAGTATTGATGGTGGCGCCTACCAAAGATTAGGCTTTTTCTGCTCACCAGCTGGTTCAAATCAACCAACCATGTATTTAGATGCAAATGGCAATAAACTTGGAGATATGGGTGAAATAGCACTAACTGCTGCATTAACTGATTTTACTTTTCCAATAGCAGGAACAGGAAATTATGTTAAAATAATGGTTTCTTACAGATTAGATTCAGGAAGTGAAGAGTTAGCTTTTGATAACTTTAGAGTTGTGAGTTTACCTGCAACTTCTTGTGCTGCTCCAACAGGCTTAAGCGCAATAACAGGTTTAAACGATGCAACCTTAACTTGGACAAATGGTTCAGGTAACACTTTATCTAACATTGAGTGGGGAACTGCAGGTTTTTCTCAAGGTTCAGGAACTTTAATTATAGGTTTTAACCAAGGTTCAGGTTCATTAATGTTAAACAACTTAATGATGGGAGCTTCTTATGATTTTTATGTACAAGATTCATGTGCCTCAGCAGCAGGAACTGTTAGCGCTTGGACTGGTCCTTTTACTTTTACAACTTTAACCCCAATCCCAACTTATCAAATTGGCACTGTTACAACTAATGATGCGAACTTTGTTCCAGATTCAATTGGTGTTGTTTGTAAACTAGTTGGAATAGTTACTTCTGCAGACTTTGACGGAAACGCAGGTTATAACTTCACAATTCAAGATGGTACTGGTGGTATATACATTTTCAATTTTGCAGACAAAAATGGTTACCAATCAACTCAAGGTGATGAGATTAGAGTTGTAGGAAATATAAATCAGTTTAATGGTTTAACCCAATTATTTGTTGATAGTATTACATTATTATCTTCTGGTAACCCGCTTCCTGTTGCTCCTTCTGTAACAATGTTAGATGAGTCAACAGAAAACGAATTGGTAAAAATCGAAGGCGCTTATTTAGCAAACCCTTCTCAGTGGCCTACTTCAAACACAACTAGAAATTTAGATATAGTTACTCCTCTTGGAGATACCTTAACCATGAGAATTGATTTTGATACTCATATTTTTGATTCAATTTTTGTTTCTGGTGCTGATACTTTTACAGTAACAGGCGTTGGTGGTCAGTTTGATAACTCTGCACCATTCAATAGTGGTTACCAAATCTTCCCTAGTGTTGATGAAGATATTATGATTACCGGAACTGCCCAATGTGCTAATCCTTTTGGATTAAATGCTATGACAACTGATACCACTGCTACTTTAATGTGGATGAACGGTCAAGGCAACATGTACTCAAATGTTGAGTGGGGTGTTGCTGGTTTCTCACAAGGTTCAGGAACATTAGTTATGAATCAAGCTTCAGGCACATTAATGTTAGGTGGTTTAACTACAGGCCAAGCTTATGATTTTTATGTGCAAGATTCTTGTGCAACTTTGGGTGGTTATACTATGTGGGTTGGTCCGTTTACCTTTACTCCAATGGCACCTCCTTCAGTTCCAATGTATCAAATTGATGTAATTTCATCTACAGACCTTACAACATATTTACCAGATTCAGCAGGAACTTTCTGTGATGTTCAAGGAGTTGTAACTTCAATAGATTTTGATGGAAATAGCGGATATAACTTCACTATCCAAGACCCTACAGGTGGAATATATATTTACAGCCAATCAGATATAGGAACATTCCAATCTATGATGGGCCAAGAATTAAAAGTTAGAGGAACTGTTAGTTCATTTAATGGTCTTACTCAATTCTCAGCTGATTCAATTTGGGTTATTTCTACAGGAAACCCACTACCCGCGCCTATGAGCGTTAATTCTTTAGATGAAACTACAGAAAACGAAAGAATTATTTTTAATGGAGCTTTCTTGCTTGATCCTTGGCCAACTTCTAGCTCTATTGGAAGTGGTGTTAATTTAGACTTTGTATCTTCTACAGGCGATACATTAACCATGCGTATTGATGCATCTGCTTCTGATATTATTGATAGTTTATCAATTACTTCAACAGATACTTTAAGCATTATTGGAGTTGGAAATCAATATGATTTTACTACACCTCCTGATGGTGGTTACCAAATTTTCCCAAGTGTTTATACTGACATTATGGTAAAACCAGCCATCTTATCTAGCTGCAACATGCCAACCAACTTAAGTGCAATGGCAATGGCTACTGAGGCTCAATTAAGCTGGACAACTGGTGGTTCAAATGTTTGGAACATTGAATTTGGCCCTGCTGGTTTTGCTCAAGGTTCAGGTTCTTTAATGAAAGGTATTAATACTAATCCTTATACTTTAACAGGATTAATGAGCTCAACTTCTTACGATTTTTATGTGCAAGATTCTTGTGGTTCTTTAAACTCTAGCAGTGCTTGGGCTGGACCATTTAACTTTATGACAACAATGCCGATGGCAATTCCAACCTACGATATTGCTACAATAACTACAGTTGATGCAAATGGTGAGCCAGATTCATTAAATGTATACTGTAAAGTAATTGGTACTGTATTTACACCAGATTATGATGGAAATAATGGATATAGTTTCTATGTTCAAGATGGAACAGGCGGAATTAATATTTTCAATTTGTCTGACCTGCCTTCTGGCTACCAATCTCAAAAAGGTGATGAAATTAGAGCTGTAGGTACTATATTATTTTACAATGGTCTAATTGAATTAGAAGTTGACTCTATTACAATATTATCTCAAGGTAACTCAATTGGTTCACCTACTGTGGTTACTTCTTTTGATGCATCAACTGTAAGTGAGTTCATCAAAATTGAAAAAGTTAAAATCGTCGACCCATCTCAATGGCCTGCTCCAGGTGATAATGCTAACTTAAATATTGCAACTCCAACAGGAGATACCTTAGTAATGAGAATAGATAAAGATGTATTTATTCAAGATACTATGACTACAGCTCCAACAGGTTTTGTTGATATTACAGGTGTTGGTGGTCAGTTTGATTCACAAGCACCTTACTTTGATGGTTATCAAATCTTCCCAAGAAGACACACTGACATTGTTGATGTTGACCCTTGTCCTGCACCAACTGGTTTAACTGCAGGCAACTTAACCAAAAATTCGGCTGATTTAAGCTGGACTTCTACTAACTCTGGAGCAGTGTTTAACATTGTTTGGGGCGAGGCAGGTTTCTTGTTTAGCCAAGGAAATGTAGTTCCTGGTATTACAACAACTTCTTTTACTTTAACAGGATTAGATGATGATAAAATGTATGAGTTCTACGTACAAGATAGCTGTGGTTCTTTCTTAGGAAACAGTCAGTTTGTAGGTCCAGAAAGCTTCTCTACCTTAATTGATAATGTAACTGATGTAAACAGAGTTTCTGTTCCGTTAATGGCTTTCCCTAACCCTTCTAACCAAGGCGTGGTTATGTTGAACAAAGTTGGAAACTTTATGGTATTTGATGTTTTAGGACAAGAAGTATCTAGAGTTACTAACAACAACAGATTTGATGCTACGAACTTCCAAAATGGAGTTTATTTAGTTAAAGCTGAAAACGGCGAAACTATCAGAGTTATTATTAAATAATAACCCAATAACACAATAATAAAAAAGGCGTTTCGATTATTCGAAACGCCTTTTTTGTTTTTAAACCTTTATGTTAAGTCAGGTGTTTATTTAACATGATAACAAGGGATGAGAATCTTTTAAAAATTAGGCCAGAATTAAATTTGAACTCTGAAAACTCAACCGAATTAGAGCAGTTTCAAAACAATACATTAAGGCCAGTATTAAAGTTGCAAAATCAAGTTTTTATTAATCTATTTAAGGAACACTTATTCGCAACAAAAAGGCAGATTTCAATTTACAACACCAAGGCACAAAAAACCTTAGTTAGAGAAACAATAGCTAAAAACCACAACTTAAGAAATAGCTTTGTTCACTCAGTTATTGGTGTGCTCACCAACGATGAATTTAATTTTTATGTTCAAAATAAAAAAGAAGTTTCCAAACGAATTATCAGCATGGTCCAAAAAAGAATTCAAGACCAATTAGAGCTTTTATATTAACCAAAACTACAGGCTATTAATATTTTCCAAGTAATACTTTGCTTGGGTTAAAGTTTCAGCTTTAGTTTCAGGGTTCATTTTATCCCAAACCCGATACATCATTCCAATTCTTGGGTTATTCTCTAGCTTTTCTCGATGATTATCAAAAAAATTCCAATATAAACTGTTGAAAGGGCAAGCTCGCTCTCCAACTTTTAAATCTTTTTTGTAATAACAGCCCTCACAATAATTGCCCATTTTATTGATGTAGGCAGCAGAAGAAACATATGGTTTGGTGCCCACAATGCCACCATCAGCAAACTGACTCATTCCTCTTGTATTGGTAATTTCTACCCACTCAATGGCATCTATATAAATACCCAAATACCATTGGTCAACCTCATTAGGGTTTATGCCCGCCAATAAGGCAAAGTTACCTGTTACCATTAATCGTTGAATGTGATGGGCATAGGCATGCTCTAAAGATTGTTTTATGGAATGCTTTAAACAATTCATTTTGGTATTGCCACTCCAAAACCAATCTGGCAAAGGGTTTTTATGATTAAAATAATTTAACGAAGCATAATTGGGCATATTCGCCCAATAGACTCCACGCATGTATTCTCGCCAGCCAATAATTTGCCTCACAAAACCTTCAACTTGTGAAATATCAATAGAGTCTTTATTCGCCTCCCAATGTTTTATGGCTGCATCAACAACTTCTTTTGGATGCAACATTTTGGTGTTTAAACTAAACGATAAACGGCTGTGGTAAACGCTCCAACTATTTGTGGTCATGGCATCTTGAAAATCTCCAAACAATGGAAGTAATTCCTCAACAAAATAATTTAGAGTTTCTAAAGATTCCCTTCTCGAAGTTGGCCAACCAAAGTTTTTTGCATCAACTTCACCTATGGTTTTGATGTTCATTTTTTGGATGGAAACCAAAATATCAGTAACATCTTTATTAAACTCTAAAGGCGGCTTTGGAACATGGTTTTTGGGTAACTTTTTTCGGTTGGTGGAATCGTAATTCCATTTTCCGGTAAGTGGTTTATTACCATCTATTAAAATGTTGTAATCTTTTCTAATTTGACGGTAGAAACTTTCCATCAAATAGGTTTTCTTGCCTTTAAAAAATTCACCTAAAACGGCTCTATCAGTCATAAAATGTTCTGAATCTGAAACCTCGCAAGGCAAATTCAATTTTGTTTTTATGCTTTCAAGCTCTTGGTCTAACCGGTATTCATCTGGCAATTGGTAACCCCAACTTTTTATGGAGTATTCTTTTATCAGACTAGCCATGTTTCCTTCAAAGCTTTGTAGGTTTTCGGCATCATCTATTTTGAAGTACTTAATCTCATGACCCTTGCTTTTTAGTTCTTGAGCAAAACTTCTCATTGCGCTAAAAAAACCAATAGTTTTTTGAATATGGTGTGTGGTATATTCCTGCTCAGGTAATATTTCCATCAATACAAATAATACATCAGGCTGAGGCTCTTTAAACCAACTATGGTTAATGTTTAACTGGTCTCCAAGAATTAAGTTTAGTTTTTGAAATCGATTCACGTGAACCAAACAATCTAACTAGGATTTAGGTTTTAATCCTCATCATAAAAATCTCGCAATAATTTGCGGTAAGCAGAAAAGAGCTTAGATTTTGAAACAAAGCCAACATATTTACCATCATCTAAAACTGGTAAATTCCAAGCACCAGAGGTTTCAAACTTGTTCATTACCTCTTCCATGTTGTCTTTAATGGAAATGTGTTCTGGTGCAGAGCTCATGAGTTGATGCACCAATGTATCGGTGTATTGCTCTTTGTTAAACATAACTCCTCTAACATCATTGAGCAAAACCACACCTATAAAGTAGTTTTTTTCGTCTATAACAGGAAATAAGTTACGGTTGCTTTTGGCTATGGCCTTTACCATATCTCCCAAAGTTTGATAAGGCGTAACCGAAACAAAATCAGATTCAATTTCGTTTTTCAACTCCATCAAAGTCAAAACGGCTTGGTCTTTATGGTGGGTTAACAAAGCCCCCTTTTTGGCCAACTGCATGTTATATACAGAGTGAGGCACAAAATATTTCACGGTTAAAAACGAAATGGATGAAACAATCATCAACGGAATAAATAGCTCGTAACCTCCTGTTATTTCTGCAATTAAAAATATTGCTGTAAGTGGAGCCTGAAGATTTCCTGCCATTAAAGCAGCCATGCCAATTAGGGTATAATTAGCCACAGAGAAATTGCCCAAACCAATAATGTTTAAAGTGGTTACAAATACAAACCCCATGATGCTTCCCATAAAGAGAGTAGGGGCAAATATTCCACCAACGCCGCCAGCCCCAAAGGTTATGTTTGTGGCAAATGCTTTCAAAAACACCACAGCGGTTAAAAATATCATCACAATAAAAATATTATCACGGTATCCAATAAAAATGCTGTTGTCTAATGTTTTGGCGTAATTTCCTTCAATTAGATTATTGATGGTTTCATAACCTTCACCGTATAATGGAGGCAGCAAATAAATTAATCCACCAAGCATAACCCCACCAATAATTACCCTTAACCAAACGTTTTTTAGCTTATCAAAAAATATTGAGGAATAAGCAAATACTTTGGTAAAGTATACTGATATTAATCCTGCTATTCCGCCAAGAATTACAAAAAATGGAATATCTGTGGTAATAAACGGGTCTTTTATGGTGAAATGAAAAAGAATATCAGAGCCAAATATCCACCTAGAGGTTAAAGCTGCGCCTGTAGAAGCAATTAACAAGGGTATAAGAGAAGCAGTGGTTAAATCTAACATAATTACCTCAACAGCAAATACAATGGCTGCAATAGGCGCTTTAAAGATTGCAGCAAGTGCGCCCGATGCAGCACAAGCAATTAATAATTTACGTGTTTTGTAATTTACTTTTAGTGCTTGCCCTAAATTCGAGCCAATGGCAGATGTAGTAGAAACTGTTGGGCCTTCCAATCCTGTACTACCTCCAAAACCAACTGTAATGGCTGAGGTAATGATTGAACTAAACATTTTTTTGAAATGAATAATTCCGTTTCCTTTCGAGATGGCATATAGGGCATTCGGAATACCATGGCCTACAGGTTGTTTAATTAAATATTTTATGATAATTACGGTAAGCAAAATCCCGATGGTAGGCAAAAAGAAAAACAGCAAACTATCTTGGTCATCTGCAATATCAGCAGTCAAAAACCGCTCTACCAAATGCACCGAATTCTTGATGGTTGCAGTAGCTAAACCCGAAAGTATACCTACCACAAAACTGAGCACAAGTGTAAAAACCCTATCGCTTACGTTTTTGGCTCTCCAAATTAAAAACTGTTGTAACGATTTTTTAAATTTTACTCTTTTTTGCACGGCGCAAAGTTGCAATAAGCTATTGAATTGGGGCCAATGAATCAAAAGCATTTGAGTCTGCTTCTATAACTTGATTCTTTTCAATTTGTGAGCTTATTATTGATTGAATCTCATTTAACTTTTTATAAAAAACTGGACTAGCCAAGAATTTGTAATTGTAAGTTTTTTCTAATTCGATACTTGAATAATTTGGGTTTACCAAATAATCTACCAATACTCTGAAGTGAAATATTTTTTTTGCTTGTTGGTTTAAACTGAGCTCTTGAATTGATTTTAACCTATTGTTTAATGCCTGAAGA
>Ga0115550_1001498_pt1 | contig 17332 bp, 19 predicted proteins | sample COGITO_mtgs_1005_FD_87177 | JGI IMG/M metagenome (GOLD analysis project Ga0115550, IMG submission 87177) | Pelagic marine microbial communities from North Sea - COGITO_mtgs_100511 | ecosystem: Environmental > Aquatic > Marine > Epipelagic | place: Germany:Helgoland, sampling site Kabeltonne... | reverse complement strand
CCAAAAAGAGGAAGAAAACAATGAATATCAAGAAGGGTGCGTTATCTTTGCGCTCAGGAAGAAAGAATGATTATGTCTGCGGAAATCAGAAATGTACCTACTGTTTCATGGCTGAGTGATTTTAAAGAAATCACCAAAATGCGTTTGGCTTTAAGTGTTGTCTTTTCTTCTTTGGCGGGCTACTTATTAGCCGCTAACACCATAGATTTTGACGATATACTTTTGCTTGCCTTTGGTGGTTATTGTATGGTAGGTGCTTCAAACGCCTTCAATCAGGTCATAGAAAAAGATTTGGATGCTTTGATGCAACGAACACAAAACAGGCCTCTCCCATCGGGCAGAATGCAATCGTCTACAGCCTTGACAATTGCCCTAAGCATGACCATTATAGGAATAGTTGTTTTGTATTTATTGAATTGGCGAACAGCTCTTTTTGGGAGTATCTCTATTTTCTTATATGTAGCCTTATATACCCCCATGAAAACACGCACCCCTCTTGCGGTTTTCGTTGGTGCATTTCCGGGAGCAATACCATTCATGCTGGGCTGGGTTGCTTATACCAATCAGTTTGGTGTAGAGCCAGGTGTTTTGTTTATGCTGCAGTTCTTTTGGCAATTTCCTCATTTTTGGGCCATTGGTTGGATGCTCGATGATGATTATAAAAAAGCAGGTTTTAAAATGCTTCCCACAGGTGCCAAAGATCAAGGAACCGCTTTTCAAATAATTGTGTACACACTTTGGATGCTCTTGATTTCTTTGCTGCCTTTTACACACTATACGGGTGCATTGCAGTTGAGTATTTATGGAGCTATTGCAGTTGCTTTGGTTGGAATATTTATGTTGTATTTTGCTACAGATCTAATGTTGAAAAAAGACAATAAAGCCGCAAGAAGATTAATGTTAAGCAGTGTGATCTATATCAGTGCTGTGCAAATAATATATGTGATGGATAAATTTTTAGTATATGGATAATAGAAATAGTCGAACCAAGAAGATGATGCTGTGGTTTGGAATGATCAGTATGTCGATGACCTTTGCAGGTTTAACAAGTGCCTACGTGGTAAGTAGTTCCCGAGCCGATTGGTTAGAAGGTTTTGTGCTCCCGCAAGTATTCAATTATAGCACGATAATCATATTGGTGAGCAGCCTAACATTTTTCTTTGCTAAGCGAAGCTTAAAGGAAAATAAGCTCGCTCAATTCAAAGGAATGTTGTGGGTTACTCTCGGATTAACTCTCGCATTTGTCAACCTACAATTTCAAGGCTTCAATGAAATAATTGCCTCTGGCTACTATTTTACTGGCGCGGAAAGTTCGATCACTACCTCATTTTTATACGTTTTGGTGCTTCTGCACTTAGCTCACGTGGCTGGAGGACTTGTTGTTTTAACAGTAGTTTTGGTGAACGCCTACAGAAACCAATATTCTCCCGAAAAAACACTTGGGGTAGAACTGGCAGAATTGTTCTGGCATTTCCTTGACTTTCTGTGGCTATATTTGTTCCTCTTTGTTACAATTTATCAGTAAAAAAAATTAAATTTGTACCATTAAAATTTGACATTTTTTATGGAAGTAGCAGCAACCAACCCCAGTGAAGAGACCAATGTATGGGGCGGAGGGAACAAACCCTTAAACGCGAGTTATGGAAAGATGATGATGTGGTTTTTCATCGTCTCTGACGCATTAACATTTACGGGATTTCTAGTAGCCTACGGTTTTTCTCGCTTCAAGAATATCGATTCTTGGCCCATTGCCGATGAAGTGTTTACTCACTTTCCCTTTTTACACGGTATAGATGCACCAATGTACTATGTAGCATTGATGACTTTTATTTTGATTTTTTCTTCTGTAACCATGGTTTTGGCCGTCGATGCAGGACATCATATGAACAAAGCTAAAGTGACTTTTTATATGTTGCTTACCATTATTGGTGGAGCCATATTCGTTGGGTCACAGGCTTGGGAATGGAAAAACTTTATCAAAGGCGAATACGGAGCACTAGAAACACGTGGTGGCCAAATCCTTCAATTTGTTGATGGAGATACTGGAAAGCGTGTAGCTCTAGAAGCTTTTGCCGCTTCAATTGCAAGTGACAGAGCAACCCATGAAAGCAGTAATGGGATTTGGTTTGTAGGAGAGTCTTCATTACCAACCTATTCTCTCGACGAGGTTAAAGCTGGTTTTGTAGCCAACGAAAACTTGGTCATTAGAGGTGAAAAATTAAACGAAAAAGGGCAGAAAATTGTCTTGTCCCGTGAGCAATCTTTGGTTAAAATAAATGACGCAGTTGATGTCGTTGAAGGAGCAAATTTGATCCATAACGAATATGGCAACCGCTTGTTTGCCGATTTCTTTTTCTTCATCACTGGCTTTCACGGTTTCCACGTATTTTCTGGAGTGGTAATAAATATCATTATTTTTTTCAACGTTATTCGCGGCACTTATGAAGAAAGAGGGCATTATGAAATGGTTGAAAAAGTGGGGCTATATTGGCACTTTGTCGATCTAGTATGGGTCTTTGTATTCACCTTTTTCTATTTGGTATAACAATAAATCACAGCACACATGGCACACGCAGAACAAAAATTAGCCATTTTTAGAGGACTAGTAAAATTCAAATCCAATGTACAAAAGATTTGGGGTGTTCTCATCTTTTTATCGATCGTAACAACTGTAGAAGTAGCTCTAGGGATCATTAAACCCGAAAGCCTTATGGGTATGTTTTTGGGAATGAAAATCTTGAATTGGATCTTCATTATTTTAACCATTGTCAAAGCCTATTATATTGCTTGGGATTTTATGCACATTCGCGATGAAAAAGGATCCTTAAAAGGATCAATTGTACTTCCCTTGGTCATCTTAATTCCTTATCTAGCTTTCATTCTTTTAGTTGAAGCAGATTATATCTTTGAGGTAATGAACTCTGGCTTTATGAGCTGGAACTTTTAATCCATGTCCATTAAGAAAGAAGCTTTTAAGAAATTTTTGGTTTTGGGAATCCTATTTGTGTTTCCTCTGGTTATTTATTTATTTTTTGCTTCTGGGATTAACAACTTTGCTCGTCTCCCCATTCTTACCGAAGAAGTTAATGAAATTTCAGCCTGGTCTAGGCTAAGTGGAGATCCCATTCAGTTTGAAAATAAGATTTCTATTGTCGGTTTTTGGGGAAGTGATTTGGTTGTGCGAAAAGCAGATGCTTTCAATCTGAATCAAAAAATTTACAAGCGTTTTTATCAATTTGTCGACTTTCAATTTGTCATGGTTGTTGAAAACGGTCAAGAAGAAATGATCAAGCAAGTTTTACTGGAATTACAAGCCGGTGCCGCAACCGATCTCTCTAAATGGAAATTTATTTTTGGTTCCAAAGAAGAAATTCAGCTTCTATATGAAAGCTTCAATACCGATATAAAATTAAACGAAAATAAGAGCACATCTACTGTATTCATTGTTGACAGAGCCAAGAAGTTACGTGGAAGAGACGATGACGAAGAAGTAGGAACGCTTTATGGGTATAACAGTTCATCGGTGGCTGAGTTAAACAAAAAAATGACAGACGATGTCAAGGTTATATTGGCGGAATATCGTTTAGCACTTAAAAAGAACAACAGCAATCGTTCGAAATAAGCATTCTAAGTTCTCCAGCAGTTTCAAATTCATTAATTTTGTGGCATGAAAAAGAATACCTCTATTGGTCTTGTAGTTGTACTAGGTATATTTGGTTACCTTTTTATACCCAAAATAATCAATCGCCTAGCAGAGAACCAAACCATTACAAGTAATCGTTCGGTAAAACCTGGCCATACTTCCTTGGATTTTATTCGCTTAAATGGAGAAGCCAAAAAGGTACCCGATTTTCTAATGTTAAATCAAGATAGTTTATATATTTCTAATGAAGACTACCTTGGGAAAGTATATGTTGTAGAGTTTTTTTTTAGCCGTTGTCCTTCTATTTGCCCCATCATGAATAAAAACATGAAGATCCTTTACGACCAATTTGGTGAACGTTCAGATTTTGGCATAGCATCATTTACCATAGATCCCGAACACGATACCCCTTCAACCCTAAAAAAGTATGCTGAAGGCTATGTAGACAAATCATCAACTTGGAATTTTTTAACAGGTGAGAAAGAAACAATTTATGCTCTAGCTAATACAGGTTTTAATATTTTTGCTTCCATTAATCCAGCAGTGGCAGGTGGTTTTGAGCATCAAGGCTATTTTGCTTTGATAGATAAAAACGGCTATATTCGTTCTAGACAAGATGATTATGGAAATCCCATTGTCTACTATATGGGCATTGATCAAGAAGAACAAGAAGAGCAAGGTGTAGATCAATTGTTGGTCGACATTGAGAAACTATTAAATGAAAACTAAACATATGGCAAAGGCACCCTTAAAAAAAAATGAGCTTAAGTATAAATACTTAATCATAGTGGTATCGGTTTTAATCCCTGTAGTAGTAGCAATTTTATTTCGTATTCGTCTAGAAGGGGTGCAGCCCTTAACCTTTCTTCCGCCAATATATGCAGCGATTAATGGTTATACTACAATCATTCTTTTGATTGCACTATGGGCCATAAAGAATAGAAAAATAACCCTACACGAGCAGTTAATGAAAACAGCCATTGGTTTGTCTTTGGCTTTTTTGGTCATGTATGTCGCCTATCACTTAACCTCTGAGCCCACTCCATTTGGTGGAGATGGATGGATTAAAACAGTGTACTACGTCATTTTAATTTCCCATATCCTCTTGTCAATATCCATCATACCGCTGGTATTAGTTTCCTATGTTCGCGCTATATCACAGCAATTTACTTTGCATAGAAAAATAGCTAGAATTACCTTTCCAATTTGGTTGTACATAACGGTTACAGGTGTAATTATCTATTTAATGATCTCTCCATATTACGTGTAAATGAAGAAAACAAACTTTATTGGTGTTGTCGTAGTAATTGTTCTTTTTTTGTTTCCAGAAGCAGTAGAAGCCCAATGTTCTATGTGTCGTGCAGTGCTTGAGTCGGAAGAAGGCCAAGCAACAGCAAAGGGGATCAATAACGGAATTGTCTACCTCATGGCGATGCCCTACATATTGGTTGCCGGTGTTGGATTTGTGGTATACAGAATGATGTACAAATAAAATTCCTTTTTTTTCTGTAACATTTTGCCTTTAACTACGTCTTATTGATAAGTTGTTAAATGCCAAACCGTGCCTATGATTCAAATTAAAGACTTACATAAATCCTACAAAATGGGGAGTTCTTCACTTCACGTTTTAAAAGGAATTAATTTAACTGTTGAAGAAGGCGAACTTGTTGCCATCATGGGGTCTTCAGGATCTGGAAAATCAACCTTGCTCAATATCATTGGGATGTTAGATATACTTGATGAAGGGAGCTATGAATTGGATAATGTCCTCATCAAGGATTTGGATGAGACAAAAGCAGCGAAATACAGAAATAAATTCCTTGGTTTTATTTTTCAATCATTCAACTTGATCAATTATAAAACAGCCGTCGAAAATGTGTCTTTACCTCTGTATTATCAGGGAATGAAAAGAGGAGAGCGACAAGAAAAAGCCTTAAGATATTTAGAAAGTGTGGGTCTTTTGGATTGGGCAACTCACCTTCCAAGCGAGCTTTCCGGAGGACAAAAACAGCGGGTAGCTATTGCACGTGCCATGGCTTCTGAACCAAAACTCTTATTAGCAGATGAGCCTACAGGAGCACTCGATACGCAAACCTCTAATGAAGTAATGGATTTAATTCAAAAAATCAATCAAGAAGGGAAAACAATTCTTGTTGTAACCCACGAAGAAGACATTGCTCAAATGTGTAAACGAATCATTCGTTTAAAAGATGGGGTAATTGTTGAAGACAACAAAGTAAAACAAGTTTTAGCTGCGCAATATGTTTAATCAAGATCGTTGGCAAGAAATTTTTGAAACCATTCGAAAGAATAAGTTGCGAACTTTTCTTTCCGGATTTACGGTTGCATTGGGGATTTTTATTTTCATCATTTTGTTTGGCTTTGGGAACGGATTAAAAAATTCTTTCCAAGAATTCTTTTTGGACGATGCCACCAATACCATGTTTATTTTTGCAGGAAAGACTTCTGAACCATATAAAGGATTTAAAGCCAATCGTCGAATTGAGTTCGAAAATGACGATTTACAAGACATTAAGGATAACTTCCCCTTTTTCCTAGACTACATTACACCTCGTATATCGCGCAGAGCCTCGGTGCGCTATAAAAATGAATTTGACAACTACACTACCCGTGGGGTTGGACCAGATCATCAATTTGCAGAGAAAACCATCATGATGAAAGGACGTTATGTCAACGAATTGGATGTAAAAAACAAAAGCAAACATGCTGTCATTGGACGCTTGGTAGCCCTCGATTTATTTAAACAAGAGGACCCGCTTGGTAAATTTATTGATGTTGGGAATAGTGTTTTCAAAGTTGTTGGTGTTTTTCAAGACGAAGGTGGAGACAATGAAGAGCGTTTTATTTATATTCCATACACCACCCGCCAATCGCTCGAAAAAGGGAACGATAAAATTGATCAAATTATAGTGGCTTTCCGTCCTGAATTGGGACACAAAGGATCCTTGGCATTTGAACGACAACTTCGTGTTTTCTTGAAGGAAAAAAAGGCCATAGCACCTAAAGATCCAAACGGCATTTTTATTCGAAATATTGCTGATAACTTAAAGCAAAATCAGCAGTTTGCAAACGTTCTTCAGCTCATTGTAACATTTGTTGGTTTAGGTACTTTAATTGCTGGAATCATTGGAATATCCAATATAATGGTGTTTGTGGTTAAAGAGCGAACAAAAGAATTGGGTGTGAGAAAAGCATTGGGAGCCACGCCTAAATCTGTGATTCAGATGATACTTCAAGAATCAATTTTTATCACTACTATCTCAGGATATGTGGGCATGGCATTGGGTGTTTTTCTCTTAAAAAACATCAATGAAACCCTTGAAGATTATTTCATTAAGAACCCCTATATAGACATATCAACTGCTTTATTTGCCACCCTTATTTTGATCATTTTTGGTGGAATTGCAGGATACATTCCTGCCAAACGTGCAGCAAGCATAAAACCCATTGTAGCCCTAAGAGATGAATAGTTTAAAAATCATATTTGATCGCGATACCTGGCAAGAGATTTTTGGTTCCATCCAAAAAAACAAAGTACGAACCATTATTACTGTAATCGGAGTTTTGTGGGGAATTTTCATATACATTGCACTATCTGGTTCAGCCAAGGGTTTAGATAATGGTTTCGAACGCCAATTTGAAAACATTGCTATGAACTCCATGTTTGTTTGGGCCCAAAGCACAAGTCTGCCCTACGATGGGTTTAAAACAGGACGTAATCCACAGCTAAAATTAAACGATGCCGTAACTCTTCGGAATAACATCCCTGAAATTCAATTTATCGCGCCAAGAAACGCCCGTGGAATTTTTGATGGATCCTCTGGTTCTCAAATTGTCCGTGGTTCTAAATCGGGTACCTATAATATCTATGGAGATTTCCCCGAATACACAAGAATTGCCACCAAGAAAATATATACGCCTGGACGCTTCATCAACTTGTCTGACATTGATTTTGCCCGAAAAGTATGTGTCATTGGCGAACGCACACAAAAAGAATTATTCGAGAAAGATGAAGATCCTGTGGGAAAATTTGTTCGTATTGACAACATTTATTTTCAAGTAGTTGGGGTACACAAATATGTTCAAGGTGGCGGATTTGAAAGTGATGGGGATGTATTCATTCCTTTTTCTACTTTCCAAAAACTCTACAATACAGGCGAAAATGTTGAATGGTTTACTATTGCAGCCTTCGATGATGCCGATGTGATCCAAGTTGAGAAAGATGTCAAACAAACCTTAAAACGTATTCATAGAGTTGACCCAAAAGATGAACGTGCATTCGGCTCTTTTAATTTAGGAGAAGTTTTCAATCGAATCATGGGGTTTGCAGAAGGGATGACCTTTTTATCTTTGGTTGTTGGAATAGCGACCATTATTGCTGGGGTAATTGGTATTGGAAATATTTTATTGATATCCGTAAAAGAGCGTACCAAAGAATTGGGCGTAAGACGGGCCCTAGGAGCAACACCTTCTGAAGTTCGAATGCAAATTATATTGGAGTCTATTTTCCTTACAGTTATAGCGGGAATTTTTGGTATTATTTTAGGTGCCTTTGTCCTCGCTGGTATCAATGCAGGAACCGCAAACCTTGAAGATTTTCCCTATACAAATCCAACTGTTCCCATTCCATTTGTGCTCGGTGCCTTAGTAATAATGGTTACGCTTGGAACACTCATTGGTTTAATCCCTGCCCAACGTGCTGTGAGTATTAAACCCATAGATGCATTAAGAGAAGAATAAAAATTAAATAAATATAGAACCCACGTTATGAATAAATTTGTCCGTTACACCTTAATTTCCCTCGTTATATTTGGCGTATTATTTGCTGCCGCCTTTTTCATTAAATCGAATAGTAAAGCAACCATAAGTTTTGAAACAAAAACTGCTTTGATTACCTCGATAGAAATGAAAACCGTTGCTACTGGAAAAGTAATTCCAGAAGACGAAGTAGAGGTTAAGCCTCAAGTACAAGGAATTCTTCAATCACTTTTTGTCGAGGAAGGAGACTTTGTGAAAGAAGGTGACTTACTTGCAAAAATTAAAGTTGTTGCTGATGAAGGTCAGCTCAATAGTGCAAAAGGTCGCTTGGCAACTGCAAAAATTGTCCTTAAGAACGCACAGATTGAATACGACCGAAATAAATCGTTATTTGACAATGAGATTATTTCTCAGCAAGAATTTCAAAATGCTGATTTGACCTACAGCCGAGCAAAGCAAGACTTAGCCAATGCGCAAAGTGATTTTGAAATCATTAAATTGGGATCTGCAGGAGGTTCAGCCTCTGCCAACACCAATGTTCGTGCAACAGTTTCGGGAACCGTACTTGAATTACCTGTAAAAGAAGGAGATCAGGTAATTGAGAGTAACTCGTTTAATGCGGGTACAACCATTGCTATTATTGCCGATTTAAACAAAATGATTTTTGAAGGGAAAGTAGATGAATCCGAAGTTGGTAAACTAGAGATTGGAATGCCTTTAAAGGTGAGTTTGGGTGCAATTCAAGACAAAGAATTTGAAGCAAAATTGAAATTCATTGCCCCTAAAGGGAATGAAGAGCAAGGAGCCGTTCAGTTTAAAATTGAGGGTGACGTTACCTTGGAAAGCGATTTCTTTGTTCGTGCTGGATATAGTGCCAATGCCTCTTTGGTTCTCGAGCGGAAAGACAGTATACTCGCTTTAGCAGAAGCGCTATTGCAATTTGATAAAGACACCGAGCAAGCCTATGTTGAAGTTGAAATAGAAGAGCAGAAATTTGAACGTAGAGACATTGAAATCGGAATATCTGATGGAATTAATGTTGAAATCATTTCTGGGATTAGCCTTGACGATAAAATCAAGGTATGGAACAAAACCGAAGCCAAAAAAATAGGTGAGGACGAAACTTCTGACGAAAATGAATAAGCCAAACATGAAGAATACTGCCACAAGTTTAACGACTCTTTTCTTACTCTTTTCTGCAATTGTTCTTGGTCAAACCAAACAATGGACACTTGAAGAATGTGTTGAATTGGCCTTGGAAAAAAACATTACAATCAAGCAAAATGAATTGGATTATGTCAATGCGCAAATAGATAAGCAAGCCACTATCGCTGGATTCTTTCCTCGAGTTAATTCAAACCTAAGTCATTCTTGGAACATTGGTCTTAACCAAAATATCACAACAGGTTTATTGGAAAATTTGACCACCCAATTTTCTTCAGCTGGAATAAATCTTGGGGTAGATATTTACAAGGGGAAACAAAATTTCAATGAATTGCACAGAGCAAATTTAACCCTCTTGGCGAGACAATATCAATTGGCAGATATCAGCAATGATATCTCTTTGCTAGTGGCCAATAGTTTTCTACAAATCATGTTTAACCGTGAAATATTAGCGGTTCAAAAAGCCCAATTAGAAGTATCAAAAGCAGAGCTAAAACGAACCAACGAACTAATTTCCGCTGGTGTTTTAGTGGCTGGAGATGTTTTTGAATTAGAAGCAAATATTGCTTCTCAAGAGCAAGCCGTTGTGCAGGCAGATAATACGTTACGTTTGGCAAAAATAAATTTAGCTCAATTGCTTTTGATTACCGATTATGAGAATTTTGATATCTCCTTTATGGAATTAGATGTTCCATTTTCTCAGGTAATGGGAGAAAGTACAAAGAAAATTTATGAAAAAGCTTTGACCATTCGCGATGATATTAAGTTGGCTGTTACCAATGTTGAAATAGCTGAAACAAATGTTGATTTAGCCAAAGGTACACTTCAGCCCTCTTTAACGGCTTTTTATGGATATAGCACTCGTTTATCTTATTCCGATCGAACAGAAGGAACGGGAGAATTTATTGAATTTCCCATTGGATATGTTGGTAGTACAGGTAGTGAAGTATATACCACTCGTGAAAATCGAAGAGTAATTGGCCCTAGACCCCTTGCGGATCAATTGGGAATTAATGACGGACACAATTTTGGTCTTCAATTGAATATTCCTATTTTCAATGGACTTTCTGCTAAAAGCAATGTAAAGCGAACCAAGGTTAATTTAGAACGTACCAAGAATAGTTTGGAGCAGCAACAACTTGACCTAGAAACGGCAATTAATCAAGCTTATAACGATGCGAAAGGGGCCTATACCTTTTATGAGGCTGCCAAGAAAACAACCCAAGCTCGATTAGATGCTTTTGATGATGCGCGGAAAAGGTTTGAAGCTGGAGTGATGAATTCCTTTAACTATACCCAGATAAAGCAACGATACGATGCTGCGATATCTGATGAGGTTCGTGCCAAATACGACTATATCTTCAAGTTAAAAGTCGTTGAATTCTATTTTGGAGTTCCGCTTTCGTTTTAATGAATGGTATAGCTTGTAGCTAGCGGCTCTTTTTGTAATTTTAACAGCGAATAGAATCCGTTAAATTGCTATAAAAATGAATGATTATCATTTACTTCTGGAGACAGCAACAACCAATTGCTCTGTTGCTATAGCCAACAAGGGTGAATTGCTTTTTTGTAAAGAAAGTAATGAAGCCGACTTTCGTCATAGCGATTATTTACATGTGTTTATTGAAGAAGTGATGCGAGAGCTTGGTCTATCATTTTCATCGCTTTCTGCCGTTGGGGTAAGCATGGGACCCGGATCTTATACAGGTTTGCGCATTGGTGTTTCTTCTGCCAAAGGAATATGTTATGCCAACGACCTGCCCTTAATAGCAGTTAATACGCTCGAGGTTCTTGCGCAAGCTTATGAACCAAAAGCAGATGAAATTATTGTTCCCATGATCGATGCCAGAAGAATGGAAGTTTTTACCATGGCTCTAAATGCAAATCATGAATCCGTTCTGGCAACCTCAGCTATGATCATTTCGGAAGAGGTGAGTGCTGCTTTCCCCGTCGGAAAAAAAGTCCTTTTTGGTTCTGGCGCAGCAAAATGTAAGTCAATTTTAACAGGCAAAGAGTTTATTTATAACGATGAAATTCAGTTTCCTTCTGCAAAAAATATGGTATCTCTGGTTGCCAAGAAATATGCAAACAAACAATTCGAAGATCTTGCCTATTTTGAACCCTTCTATTTGAAAGATTTTTATACAAACGCACCTAAAGTCAACTAAGCCCTAATACTTTTTTAGCCTCAATTAGACTTTTCAAAGGAAGCTTACATTGATTGTTTTCACAAATATAGATTAGCGTTTCGTCTTTCTTAAAACGATTTTGTAACAAGGGCAGATTACTTTCTACGGTGCTAGCTGCCCAATGGGTATTGTCCAGTGGGTGTCGTTTTATTTCCCCAATCCAATTCAATGCTTCGGGTCCAAGAATTACAATTTCACGTTGTTTTTTTTGTCTGTTAAGGGCTATGCGTAACCAATAACTATAAGCTCTAGGGTAGTTACTCATTTCTTCTGCAACAGCAGCAAGCATTCTTTGGGCATGTTCAGACCATTCAGGTTTGCCAAGATGCACGCTAGCACGAAGTAGATTTTCCGCCATTATCGCATTGGAAGAAGGGATTACATTGTCATTAATTTCCCGAGTTTCGATCACCAATTTTTCTTCTTTCGAAAAAGTAAACAAGGGTGATTTACTGTCCGAGAAATGTCTAAAGCAATAGTTAATAAAACGATTTACATGGGTCAAGTAAATTGCATCAAAGAAACATTCATAGGCATCGAGGTAGAAGCGAATCACCGCACTAAAGTCTTCTAAAAAAGCATGTACAATGGGGGCTCCTTTTTTGTTTAATCGGTAAAGTCCTCCTTGGGGCGAATGTAGGTGTTGGGCAATATAGTTTAGGCTATTCGTTGCCAAACGCCCATAGTCTTCATTTCCAAAAGCACGATAGGCATGTATGAGTCCACTGCCGATTAGCGCATTCCAAGAACAAATAATTTTATCGTCCAAACCCGGTTTAGGTCTTTTATTTCTTGCCTCCAGTAAACAGCTTTCCCATTGAGCCACTAGAAGATTAAAATCATCGTTAAGCCCATGGGTGTTTTTATAGTCCTCAAGTCCGTATTTTCTATAAAACACATAGTTCTCCTTTTCCCATAATCCGTCCAGATTTACACCATAATAGGAACAGAAGTGAGGTTGCTGCGAAAGGCCTAATTTTTCGAGTTCATTTTTTGTCCATACATAAAAGGCACCCTCTTCCAGTTGTCCATTTTTGTCTAGACTATCTGCATCTAGTGAAGCGTAAAAACCACCAGATCCATCGTACAGCTCTTCTTGAAGAAAGCCTACAGTTTTTTCTACCACCTCTTTATATAAGGGAGAAGTCTGTCTAAGATATGCCTCGCTATAGACATAAATTAGTTGGCCATTGTCATAGCCCATCTTTTCAAAATGAGGGATATGCCACCGCTCATCGACAGAATAACGTGAAAAACCTCCTCTTAAGACATCAAACAAGCCTCCTAAGGCCATTTTTCTTAAACTCAAGTCTAGATGATGGTTTAAAAGTGGCGATGCGTTATAGAGTTCCAAAAGTGCTGGCATCATAAATTTAGGCGAACCTAACATCCCACCATTTTCCACATCAAACTTTTGATAAATATTGTTTACAGCTTTTGCTAAGTCCTCTGAAGTTATCGTTCGTTCATCATTGTATTTTTCCAGTTCAAGTTGCTGCATTCCTTCGTTTAATTGGGTAGCATAGGCCAATAGTTTCTTCGGATTTTCACTTTGCAACTGAATGATTTGTTGTAAGTAATGCATCCATTGGTCTTTTGGAAAATAAGTACCTCCCCATATGGGCCGACCATCTGGTAGTGCAATAATATTTAAGGGCCAACCTCCTTGTCCAGTTAAGAGTTGAAGTGCCTGCATATAAACATGATCGACATCGGGTCGTTCTTCACGATCTACTTTGATGCTGATAAAGTGATTGTTCATTAAACGAGCCACTGCCTCATCTTCAAAAGATTCATGTTCCATAACATGGCACCAGTGGCAGGCGGCATAGCCAATGCTAATAATGATTAAGCGGTTGTTTTCTATGGCGGAAGTAAAATGATCTTCTGCCCAAGGAACCCAATGTACAGGATTTGATGCGTGCTGTCGCAAATAAGCACTTTGTTCTTTTGCAAGCGCATTGAAAGGGGTGTTGCTAGAATTAGCCATTCAATGCACTAACGCTCGCTACTTTTCCTGGGAGCATTTCTTTCAACATATTTTCAATTCCATTTTTTAAGGTAATGGTAGACGAGGGGCAGCCGCTGCACGCCCCTTGTAAAACAACCTGAACGGATTTGTCTTCGGCATTATAGGCATCAAAAAGGATATTACCTCCATCAGAGGCGACCGCCGGTTTGATGTATTCTTCAATAATTTTCACAATCTCTTGAGATGTTTCATCTAAGTCTTCAAGCGGTGTAGCACTTGCTGCAAAGCCGTTGGCTTCTTCTTGGTTGGCAGTGATAATGGTCTTCCCATCTTCAATATAGGCACGGACAAATTCGCGGATTTCCATGACGACTTCCTCCCATTCAATGCCTTCATTTTTGTTGATGGAAATATAATTGGTATCTATGAAAATTTCTTTGACAAAAGGGAAACTAAACAAACTTTTGGCCAATGGTGCATTGTTGGTTTCGTCTATGCTTTTGAATTCATAAATGGTGTCAACCAACATCTTGTTGGCAACAAATTTCATAACGCTGGGATTTGGAGTACTTTCAGCATAAACGGTAACGGGAACTTTTTTCACTTCGCTCTGGGCCGTTATCTGGCCACCATTATTTAAGTAATTTTGAATTTCAAGTGCAACCTCATTAATGACATCACTCCAGGCTAAAATATCAAAGCGCTCGATGCTTAAACCGCTGTCTGATAGGATGACAGACTTCACAAAAGGGAGGTAAAACATTTGCTGTACCAAAGGGGCATCTTTGGCTTCTTCTACAGAATTATATCGGGTTTCTTTTGCGATTCCCAATGAAACATTGAGGGCGAAAAAAGCGTATTTATTATCTTCTTTGATAGACGGGGTGACTAGAAAATGACTCATTCTTTTTTTTTACAAAATTACATAAAACTCAACTCCTATGAATGGCTAAATAAGAATCATTTTTTACCTTACCTTAAATTCAAGTTTATGTTAGTTAAATCTGTACGTGGGTTAACTCCCAAATGGGGAGACGATTGTTTTTTTGCTGAAAATGCAACCATAATTGGTGATGTTCAAATGGGAGACCAGTGTTCGGTTTGGTACCAAGCAGTTGTTCGAGGCGATGTACATGCAATCAGAATTGGGAATCGTGTCAACATTCAAGACGGCGCAGTGATTCATGCGACCTACCAAAAAGCGGCAACCACGATTGGGAACAATGTTTCCATTGGTCACAACGCCATTGTCCATGGCTGTACCTTGCACGATAATGTGTTGATTGGCATGGGGAGTATTATCATGGATAACTGTGTGGTGCATTCCAATAGTATTATTGCTGCAGGAAGTGTAGTTACACAAAATACCCTTGTTGAAGCCGGTCACATTTATGCTGGAATTCCTGCACGAAAAATTAAAATGGTAGATCCCAATCTGCAAAAAGGAGAAATAGAGCGAATTGCAAATAACTATTTAATGTACGCAGCTTGGTTTAAAGAGGAAGATAGTTAATGGGTTGATTAACAAATCTACCAAGGTTAGATTTAGTAGCCGAACTGAAATAACTATGTGTTGAGGACGAAGTGGACGATTCGCAGAGATCTTGTTCCACTAGTCGTCTTTTTATTTGTTTTGCAACGGCTTTACTATTGTCAATGATTTGAACATGCGAAGGAATTATCTTCTTGATTACGGGGAGTAAAAAAGGATAGTGTGTGCAGCCCAGTACCAAGGTATCCATATCTTGATCGATCATTGGGTTCAAGTAGCTTTTCAAAAGTGTAAAGGTAGCAGGGTCATTGATTTTGTTTGACTCAACACAGCTGACTAAACCCGTACCAATTTGTTCAATGAGCTGAATTTTCGATCCGTGTTCTAGGCAACTTTTGTGAAATAGCTGGCTATTAAGTGTTCCTTTGGTCGCTAATACACCTACTACACCCGTTTGAGTAGTCAAGGCAGCTGGTTTAATTGCTGGTTCAATTCCGACAAAGGGAACAGAGAATTCCTTTCGGAGTTGATTGATGACCTGTGTGGTTGCGGTATTACAAGCCAGTACAATTAGTTTACACTCAAAAGCGAGCAGCTTACGGGTAATAATTCTTGCTCGTTCAAGGATTTCTTTGTGCGTTTTATCTCCATAGGGTGAAAAAGCCTCATCAGCGAGATAGTAGATGTCTTCGTGGGGTAAAATAGCCGAAACAGCAGGAAGTAAACTTAGTCCCCCAACACCTGAGTCAAAAAATCCAATGGGCTGTTTCATCTTAAAATAAAAAATAGGCTGTCTGAAAAATCATATTTTTGTCAATCTGAACTCGTTTCAGATGCTAAAATATATTGAAAAACAGTCATTTGAGATTCTGAAATAAATTCAGAATGACAGTTTTTACCCTTTTTCAGACAGCCTAAAGTTATTTAGAATAAGGTTTGATTAAAAACCTAGGTCAGCTTTTACGTCAGCCATTAAATCTTTTCCTTTAGCCATGATAACGCTACCACCTGCAGAGGAGTCGAGTACATAGTCAAAACCTTGTGCTGAAGCAATTTTTTCAATCGCAACCTTTGCTTTGTCATACAAAGGACGCATCATTTCTACTTGCTTTTTTTGTAAATCTTGCGCGGCCGTTTCGCGGTATTGATTAATGTTTTGTTGCATAGTCTCTAATTCCTTTTGACGCGCTTGGTTGGTTACATCCGTTTGGTTAGCAGCGTCTGCAGAATAAGTCTGTGCTTTTGTTTGAAATTCTTTGTAAGTGTTTTCAATTTCAGAAGTATAGGTTTTTTCCAATTGCTCTAGTTGTTTTTGAGCCGCGATTACCTCAGGCATCTCACTAATTAGTTTTTGTGTGTCAATGTGAGCAACTTTAGACTGTGCAGAAGCAAAAGTCATAGGAGCAGCCATTAGGATTGCAATAAAAAGAGTTTTTAGATGTTTCATTTTAAGAATAATTAAATAGGTTAGTTTTTTAGTCGTTGTTCAATTTTAGCTTTACGCTCTTCAATTTCTTTTTTTCTAGTTTTAATTCGCTCTTCCGCATTGAGGCGTTGTAAAACCAAGGCACTAATATCGTAATTTTTTGCGGAATATAGCATAACCAAGTCAGATGAACGATCAAAGACAAAATCATATTTACGTTCTTGAGCAATTTGACGAACAATGTTGAGCACTTGATCTTGAATAGGCTTGAGTAATTTATTCTTTTGTTGGATATAGCTTCCTTGGGACCCAAAATATTTTGTTTGTAGCGCAACAATTTCGCTTCTGAAAAGGGATAATTCGTTTTGACGATCTTCTATAAGTTCTGGAGTGAGGAGAACCTTTTCTGCTTGCAACTGTTCTTCTCTTCCTTTTAATTCCATCTTTTTGATCGCAATGTCTTCTTTCCAGGTGGCCACATTTTTTTCTAATAAAAGGCTGGCTGTTGAATATTCGTCAACATTTTCAAGGATTTCATCCATGTCAATGTAGGCTAAACGAACACCTCTTTGTGCAAAGCTCATGAGTGAGCTGCAGAGGAAAAGCATAAGTAAGGGACGAATTGCATTCATGAATAAAGGTTTATGCAAATATACTAAAATTGTTG
>Ga0115550_1001493_pt1 | contig 17389 bp, 19 predicted proteins | sample COGITO_mtgs_1005_FD_87177 | JGI IMG/M metagenome (GOLD analysis project Ga0115550, IMG submission 87177) | Pelagic marine microbial communities from North Sea - COGITO_mtgs_100511 | ecosystem: Environmental > Aquatic > Marine > Epipelagic | place: Germany:Helgoland, sampling site Kabeltonne... | reverse complement strand
TTTCTGCTTCAGCAATATTTCGTAGTCTTGCTTTGTAACAGCTCGCTCTTGGACTTGTAGAGCTTTAGGAGCGAACTTACGTATAGACTCGATATCTTCAGCATAAGCGCCGGCGGACGACGATCCTTGCATTACGATGCTGGAAGAAGCCTCGCCTAGATTTGTGACAAGGGAAAGTGATCGAACGCCATTTGCTTGTTCTCCAGACGTGACACGATACGTAACTCGAATAACGCTATTTTCCTTAGGCTGGATTCCGAATACGTCTTCGCCAAATTGTATGGAGTAACGCCCATCCGGTTCTGCTTGCAAATAGAAAACAGGATCCAAACTTCCGATTCCAAAGATGTCTTTCCGATAGTTATAGCTGACTCCGAGATCAGCATTCTGAGCACTCTGATTCTCGTATACTTTAACTTCAATACTACGGGTGTCTACGTATTCGTTAGAAAGAACAGTGTTGCTGATGTTCATGAATTCTGTGATGAGTCGACCTTCGTAGACATCTACATCAGGAATTAAAAAAGAATTAGTACTTCCCGCTAGCTTACTTCCTGTATAGACTTTATCAGTAATGAATGTGTATGTCTGATTCCCGCAACGACCATTGAAGGCGGTGCCCTTGGGAATGGATAAGAAATTTGAGTTTACAACGTTGTTCACTACAGTAAAGTTAATTCTCGCACGAGCCGACATTCGACTACGGGGAAGATAGTTTAATTCCTTAGCATGAGAGACTACACTGTTTCTTTGCTGAGCGCTATCTAGGAATCCCTCGGAGAGCGCCATGTTGTAATAGAAGCTAGTATAGTATCCGTTATATGCTAGGATATCTAAAAGAACAGACATGTTCGATCCTTCGAAGTCGTAGTCCTTGAATCTGTTCTGTTGCTTTAGATAAGTCTTGAGAGACTCTTTCAACTCTAAGAAATCTAAGTCCTGTACAGGCGTTAGTTTAATTGACATGTCTTACTCTTTTCACTAGTTTACCGATAAGGAGATTGATGATAATCATCGGCCCGAAGATTGGCCATTTCCAATCATACTTCTTATATGCGACGGAATCCTTTTTGAACCATTTCTTTTGGATGTTGTCACAGTACTCTCCTTTGTAAGAGAGGATGGCGTGACCTTCACCGCTTTTCGTATACTTTACAAAGTGCATACGAAAGTCTCGATTGAAAAGAATGTTCTTGATGAACGTGCTTTTCTTTTGCCCGGACATGTACCAAAGAACTGTTAGGGAGTAATCTTCGCAGTCGCCTTGGAAGATCTCTTGAGTGGTGTCCATGACGGACCAAGTTTCGAAAAAGCCATACTTCTTTTTATCAGTAACGTATTGGAACTTTGCCGCTACAGTTTTGTTTGCTTCTTTAGCGTCCATTAACCCTGTCCTCTGTATTTTTTCCAATTAGCTTTCTTTTTCTTGTTCATTGACGACATGGCAGTCTTCCCACGTCCGATAGAAGTTCTCTTGATCGGCTTCTCTACCTTGTCGGAACCTATGCTTAATGTTTTGGCCATTATCTAATCCTCTGAATTTGTACTTGAACTGATGAGAGTGCATCATTATTTAGGACTTTAAAATATATATTAACTGACAATGCATTGGAGCTAGTAGCTGAAGAGCTTGCTTCGACAGACAACACTTCCGCCCGAGGCTCATACGTCGTTATGCTAGTCTTTATAGTATTCTGAATTATCTTCAAAATGCTTGGATCCATTTGCTCGAATAAGAATCCCCGAATTCCGCAACCAAAGTTTGGATTGAAGAGTTTCTCGCCGGGCTCTGTTAGCACGATATTCTTAATCGATTCTTTGACAGCATTCTCATTAATTTTTCGTGAGAGGTCTTGACGACCAGGTACGGGATCAAGATTCTTAGGAAAATCTGAATAGTACTCTAACGTCCTAAACTTTGTCGATGTTATACCCATGAGTGGTTTCTGAGTCCTTTATAAGTTATTTATGTTACGCTATTCTACTTTTCTAGTGAACTCTTTTTTCTCATGTCGATACAGGAGATTCTGAGCACTAAAGCTTTCTAAGAAATTTGTCGACGATCCTGACGATAAAAAGTTATCAGAAGACGATGCTTGGAATCCAGAAGAATATCCATCGACCCATGTTAGTTTACGGGGACCGATGTCTAGGTGCACGTATCCAGAATGGACTCCGATGCCCACGAATCCTTCTTGACTAGCGGATACAATAATTTCTGCAACTTCCTGAAGCGAGTTAGCTTCTATGTGAATAGCTGCTCCAGTTGACATGATAGTATTGTTGTTACTTCCTCTCCCCGCTTCCTTTTTCTTTTGCTCATATCCCTTGATGACAACGAACTCCCTGTCTAAGCGGGCGGCCATTCTCATGAGACGAGCGAATACAATAGGCTTCACAAGCTTATAATTCTTAGGCTTCCCTTCCAGAATGTCTCCAGAAAAAGTAAACGAGCCGGGCACCCCTTCGCCTCTTAAGCAAAAAAGCGCTGACATCTCATCGCAAGACATTTCCTTTGAAGTCACGTAGTCTGTTGAAGCGCCGTCTATCAACTCTTGAATAGTAGCAGACTTGTCATTCATCGATACACGAGCATCTTCAGCGAGGACTCGACGATCTTCTGCGGATAATCGTAACGCCCCATGTTCGACAGCATACTTCGTATTCAGCAAGCTCACACTGCTGATCATTCTATCTTCTGCTTGCATCGTCCTTCCAAGTTCTTTGAATTCATTCAATGGCCCGAACAACAACTCTACAATATAGTCAATGAAGTTACATAGTCTTGCTAGGAGCATTGCAACATTCTCAAATGTCAAGCGTTCAAATTCCGATGCTAGCTTAGCAATGAATTCTTCTATTTTCTCCTGAAAGGTCTTCAGATTATCATCCGAGTAGAAATCCTCCATCTCCGTACAGGATCTTCCGAGTATTTGCATCGCTTTTGCTTTGGATCCTTTAATGTCGCATACTAAGTCCTTGAACTTTTCAATGATACGAAGAATCTTAGCACGAATTTTATCATAAACTTTCTTGATAATCTTTTTGATTGCTGCAATTAACGCTTCGAGTGTTAGTCTCGCTAGTAACTGCTCAATCAACTTAAACAAGTCCAACTCAAACAAATTCTTAATAAGGGCTATAGCTGCTTTAGCAGTATCGATGATTACGAATATTCCTAATATCTTTTGAAGGAGAGAAGCAGAGACGGAACATAGTCCACGTGCTATATCCTTTCCAATGTTAGTCGTATAGAAATCTTCGAGCGTTCCCATTGCTGTGGATAGTGTAGAAGACGTAGTAGATGAGAGTGCGTTATTGGATAGTGCTATCAGTAAATCGTCCGTATTGGTATCGGAATCGATGAGCCAGGATCCCACTTCAGTGAATGAGAGCGCTGGAACTGATGAAAGTCGAGATCCAAGATTCGGAAAGTCTCCAATATTATCAAATCGTCCAGAAGATCCGCCACCATCGCCGCCTGTTCCGTCTCCGAAATCTGCATCAGGATCTCCGAGTCCTATAGTTGCCCCTATATTCCCGTCAACGGCTCCTGTATCGCCTTGTGCGCCGTCTGAAGCCCCCCCTGTAGCCCCGCCATCACCATTTCCAATTCCTCCTGTGCCGTCTCCAGCGCCTTCTGAGCTGTCTCCAGTCGAGACAACTGTCGATCCCCCTGTATTTGTCAGTCCAGTACTAAGGAATTCGTTCAAAGCATTCGTCACTTGAACAATTGTGTCAGCTCCCAGTGTTTCCGTTGGGCTTGTCAGATCTAAAACAGCAGAAAAATTCTCTATTTCCGAGAAAACTGCGCTCGTATCTAAAAAATCAGCAGTCGACGCAGTGTTTAAATTGTCATCTGCGTCAGATTGTCCACTGTTTGCACCTGCTCCTGCTAGGAGATTGCCGTTTTGATCATAAAGATCTGACTCACCCGAGAGAATATCTGAAAGGGAGGAGCCCGTGTCGAATGCGCCGCTATCCAATAGTGTTGCAAGACTTCTGACGCCTGCTAAATTGTCTGCATTAAGAGTCGATCCCCTTAGCAAACTAGAATCGTCAAACGTAAGGTCGTCCCTATTAGCCCCCGCTTGAGCTAGAAGACTATTAGCATTGAGCAAAGAGTCGCCGTTTGATCTCAAAATCAAATTAGCTAATGTTGAAGTAGGTAGATACCCGTTTTCGCAACTCATTTCAGACTCTCTTCTGTGGATTTCTTATAAGAAATCGTATATTATTGTTATTTAGCTGGCGCTCGACTAGTAATAATGCTTCCCTGCGGCACCCCAATTCTGTTTCCTGCTTTCCATCCAGTAAAAGGTCGAACAGCATCCAAGTCACTTGGTATAACAAGCGCTGCGAACTCCGCTAAGTTAACGAATGCTGGCCAAGGTATCATAGGCAACGTAGGTAACGCTGGTAGGCCCGGAAGGCTAGGTCGCCCAGGTCTCGCCTTAGGCCCCTTCGTTCCAAGTAACGTCAAAGCGCCTCCGATGAAAGCAACGCCTGATGCGTTAAGGGATGCTACGCCTAGTGCTGTGACGGATGCTTTACCGCCTCCGAAGACATCAGCAACAGCAACACCTGTTAGCTGTGCTTTCCCTACAGAAAATACTGTAGCGTTTGCAACGCCTGTCACGGTAGCTTTACCTGCTGAGAACATTGACGCAGATGCGAGACCAGTAACATTCGCTTTAACGCCACCGAATAGTGTTGCACTTCCCGCACTCGTTACGTTAGCAGAGGCGCCTCCTATCAGAGAACTACTCACGCCAGATTGAATCGTTGTTGCTATTCCAGCACTTGACGTTACGACTCCCAGTGTTTGTAAATTGATTCGCAATCCTGTAGTGACATTCACATAAGTCGGCGTGTTGATTTCTATTCCAGAGAAAGGTAACTTAGGTGGTGGCGGAACCAATATGTTTGGTGTACCCACGGGAGGTAACGCTAAAATATCTGGCAATCCAAACGCAGTAATCCCAATGTAACTATGACTAAGCATATTCACAGCAAACGAATCCAAGTTCAGATCACCCAATGGTGCTTTGAGTACAATGTTTCCACTCTTCAGTCCGGGTATACCCACCGTTTGTAACTTGATTTGATTGAGCGCACCAATATTAATATCATCCGCACTTGCTGTCAGTCCAACTTTACCACCAGAGATGTTAACAGCATTACCTGCAAAGATATTCGCACTTGCTCTTGCATCAACGTTAAAGTTATTACAGGATATATCCAGATCACCTTGAATCTCTATACGTCCCGATCCTCCCTCGACCTTGATTGACCAGTCGCCACCAATGTTACTATGACTGTCTTTATCAATCCGATTGAACTCAAATCCCTCAGTAGAATTGTAAGTATCTCCAAACGACTTAACGAATATGGTGCCATTCGCATCGATCTGCACCGCACTTCCAGAACTATGAGAGATAAGAATAGTACTTCCGTCCCCATCATCTGTCTCAGACAATACAATAACACTGTTTCCTTCTTTGCTTTGAAGCACACGAGAATCAAAGTTCTTCTCAGGTGTAAGAATATTAGGCTCATCAAACGTTACACGATCACCATCGTCGTCGAATACTGCTGTGTTGATTCCATTCTTCTGAGAACCTGCTTGTATTCCCGCTGATGTAAACTCTCCGTCCTCGGCGCCTATGTAGCTGTTAAGTGGTGGTCTCCCAATGTTCTTGATATACTCTGGAGGAAGATAGTCATCAGAGTCCGGTAAGCCAGTCCCGCCGGGTATACCTAAGTTGGTGCCAGGCAGACTTCCGATGATCATGGGATGCTGACAATCCGCTCCATCAATAAAGAATCCGATCACCCAATCCCCGACAGAAGGAATAGTCTGGGTTACGCCAAACGATCCATTGATCACAGTAGCCCACGGTAAATGCTTCGTCGGAACGTCCTCGCCCTTTGGTGGATGGACATTAAACGCTCTCACTTTTACTCGTCCGTTGTGCGTCGGATCATCGTTGTATTCTACTACGCCGATGAACCATATAAACTTGTCGAATCCCATCATGATGTTGTTGCCCTCAATCCACCTTTCGTTATTGTTAGTGTCTGCTTGTAGATATCCTCCTCAAAGGAGTTGAAGACATCCATGACCATATAGGGTCCACTCCGCTCCGTGTCGAGTTTAATACTCTCTTCTCCCACTTCAGCGAACTCATATACTTCGAGATAGATCATGACACCGGGTGTGATCCTCCCTTGACCGAATATGGTGCACGACACACTGGAGTTAGCGAGATGATATGCTGTCAGTGATTTCGTCATGAAGTTCTGCGAGTAGTTCCGAAAGGGCGCTAAGCTTCCATCCTTTCCCTGCGATACTCCCTGTTGATTGTAGTCGGTAACATACACCAGCTCCGGTGCTTCTTCATCCAACATATAACGATCAATGAACGACGAACTATTGATTTTTGTTAGTTTATCGATAACCTCGAATTTACCCTGTTCTTCAAGGTAATTATACACAGTTTTGACTCGAAGCTTATTATTATAATCTAATTCAGTAATAGCTCTTTTGTATGCACCTTGTTTTAATGCTTTTATAGTATTGCTACGATCAATATAGCTTAAATTACTCAGACTAAATTGCGCTAGACGTTGTCCTTCTACTGTATTGTCATCATTTGTTCTGTAGATGAACTTTAAATTATTCTTTTCTGCGATACTCTCGTCTTTAATTAATTCTTTATTCTCTTCTACGAGTTTCTCATGTGTAGCGAAGTAATACTTTTCTCTTGTTTCAAAGAAATTGAATAGAGATGATGGAGAGTTAGACGTGTCCGCTCTACGTGCAAGGAAAGTCATTGCTTCGTCTGGGCGTAGTCTAGGTATCACTAACGTTTGTTTTGATTCTGTTTCTTCTACTACGATTTCTTTATCGCCTGGGAAGTATCGTTCAAAGACTTGTTGAGCCATTGTGGATATACTTTCTTCTCCGAATGACTTACGAACGAATGCTTTATCTGATTCTAATTTTTGAAAGGATGTAAAGTGAATCGTGTATGACATGAGCTTGTCTTGCTCGTTCTTTAAGTCTGTTATAGCGTACACGTAAAATTTGTATTCGAATTCTTTATCAAAGTAATCCGTGAATTTAATGGAAAGCGACTCTTCTCCTCTCAGGGGAATTTTCTTTAAAGCGTTTGATGATTCGAATATCTGTGCTGATCCTGATATATAAGGATTGTTTATGGATTCGCTGATGCTCCACGTATGCACAAGCTTCTTCATTTCGATGCCCGGGGCACCTGCTTCGCCAGCGTTTTCGCTATTGAGCGCTTGGACACGAAAACTCTCTAGCTTATAGTATCCAGCATTTTTAGTCATTGGACAGCGCCTTTGCTAGATCTCTATTAATAGGAGTAACGAGTCTTTGATCAAAGAGTACTATCCTTCTACTCTGCTCATTTAATTCTGTTTCATACTGATAGACTCTGATGGGCGTGAAATCCACAACAGAAAATTCCTGATCAATAATAATATCCGACGTTTCATTCGCTGGATTGTCGCTATCTATAATCCTAGGCGGGAAGTTGATATATGTCTGATGATTAATTCGAATTTGTCCGTTTCTTCGATGAGCATAATATTTAATATTATCTGTGAAAGGAGTTTGATTGGAATTAAATTCTTTTTGACTCCACTCAAGGACAGCTCTTCCACTCGTTCCTGAAGCTTCGCTGTATTTAATTTTAATATATTCATCTAAATCATATTGTGACTTGGGCCATTGACTATACGGATCAATAATATTGTTTGCTAATAAAACAAGAAAAGCAAATGACGCACTTCCGTAATAATAATAAGCGACTTCTTCTGGACGTTCCCCTTCTTTTACTTCATACGGAACATAGTTGTACAGCTCTCCATTTAATTCAGAGGAGATAGAAGCTCGTCGGGTGATATCAAGTGCTTGAACAGAACTCTGAATTGTTTTCGGAAATTTATTAAAGTATGACATTATTCACCTCCATCGATGGCATCAGCAGGAGCCGACAATGTGACGCCGCCGAATAGGAAATCACCAACGAGCGGCGCAGGATCAGTAAACACAGAAAGATCCTCAAGACTAGCATCCGGAGAAGATGTGGAGCCGCTCTCGCCTGCATTAGACTGAGCACTACTAGCGCTTCCGTCAGAGAGCACTCCATAATCTTCTGCTGTCCAGATTTTAGCTTCTTGTATTTCCATTTCTATATTAATTGTCGCTGGCTTTCCGCCTTTAAGGATGGATAGTCCCTCTGGCGTGTAATTAACTTCAAAGGATTTTACCATACAAGGTTTAAATTTAAGATAGTAATCTGTATTTACGCCTTCGAAGGATATATTTAATATAGACGGATATTGGAGGAGACCGTTGTCGATAGCACTAATACTCGAATCGCCCGCTTGCCCACCGGTGACGTTCCTATAAGATGGCAATATAGCCTTTTTAATATCTTCAATGATATCTTTAATCCTATCCGAATCAGAAGAAGATTCTGGGGAGAGTTGCCATGATAGACTATGTGTTTTTAAGTTGACGCCATTGAAAACTAATGTAGCGAATGGATTTACTGCGAGTCCCTGTCCCGCCCCAAGTCCTTTGACGATATCGTCGCCGCCTAGTGCTGTTAGTCCAGCTTTTGCTGCGAAGAGAGCAAAGCCTGATGCGTCTGCGAATGCTGTATTTAATGCTTCGGCGTTTCCGGCGGCGCCCTGACCCAAATTTTTTCCAGCTTGCCGAAGACCTTGGGTTATGCTACTAAGCGCTTGAGCAGGACTTGAGTTGCCTGCTCCTGCTCCAGCAGAAAGAGCGCCCTTGACGCCCAGTTGATCTTCTCCAATATCGACATTAGTCCTATCCAATATAGCTTTAGGTAAAGGTAATTTAATAATAGGACTACCGGACACTATTTCGCTTTGTCCTAGATTATTATATTTGTATTTTGTAAATTGTAATTGGGTAAAGAAGTCGCCTAGGACAGCAGGATACTGTTCTATTTTTTGTAGCTTGTTCCTACTTTCTTTTCTCTGAGCAATAAACGTTTCTGCTGAAGTCATGAAGACAACCTTTATAAATATTGAATTAGACTCAACTATTTATACTAATTATATGGGTAAATATTATCAAGGGAGATTTAATCCTAGAAATCCTAAAAAATATTTGGGTGATCCTACTAATATAATTTATAGATCTGGTTGGGAGCTTAAACTCATGTCCACACTCGATAAACACCCATCCGTCACCGGTTGGTCTTCCGAGGAAGTAATAATTCCTTATCGTAGTCCTATTGATGGGAAAGTGCATCGATACTTTATGGATTTTTATGTCGAGCAAATCAACAGCGCTGGCAAAAAGGAAATTAAACTTATCGAAGTAAAGCCTGCGGCGCAATGTAAGCAACCTAAAGTCCAAAACACAAAAGGCAATAAGCCCACGAAGCGTTATATCAATGAAGTCAAGACGTGGGGGATCAATCAGGCAAAGTGGGCCGCCGCTGAGGATTTCTGTCTTAACCGAGGATGGCACTTTCAGATTTTTACAGAGAACGAGCTGGGAATTAAATGAGCACGATAAATAAGAGTATGACTCAAGAGAATATAATCTAATGGCTATCCTGTTTAGCGATCTACTAGCAAAAGGTGTGCGTCAAGGAAAGATTCCTGCGAAAGAACAGGATGCTAGGACGTGGTACCGGAACACAGCTAGGAAATATAGTTCTGTTACTGAAGCATCTCTACGTAAAGACAAGACTCGGCTCAAGAGTAAGATCGAAGTAGGCTCCATGTATATGTTCTCATATGACGCTAAGACTAAAGCGTCTCTCCCATATTTTGATAGATTCCCACTAATCTTTCCGTTCAGAGCGGCTAAGTCCGGATTTTATGGAATTAATTTACACTACTTACCCCCTACGTTACGTGCTAAGTTAATGGATAACCTGTATGATGTTGCATCTAACAAAAAGTTTGATGAGTCTACGAGACTGCGATTGAATTATTCTCTTTTGTCGTCAGCATCAAAGTTTAGTGGCTTCAAAGCATGTGTAAAACAATATCTAAATAGTCAAGTCAAGAGTCGTTTTATCTATGTGTATCCAGCAGAATGGGACATAGCGCTTTTCCTCCCCACTGAGAATTTTGCTGGAGCAAGTAAGTCTAAAGTGTGGGCAGACTCAAGAAAAATGATCACATAGGGATAGGACATGCCATTTAACATTCGAGAGTTTCAATCGCAAATACTGAAGAACGGTTATTCCGAAGCTTCTACGTTTATTGTTGATATCACGCCGCCAGCCGCTTTGCTAGATAGCGAAGTGTCTCAGATATTCAGATTCTATTGTAGATCTGTTCAGCTACCACCATTGGATATCACTACTCTTGATGTCGCTGTTCAAGGATTTGGTGCGCCCACCAAGCGACCTTCTACACGAGAGTTTTCTATTATTCCTGCGACATTCCTCGTCGATGGTCAACATAAGATTTTAAGATTCTTTCAAAACTGGTCGCAACTAGTTATGAACTATGACAGAACACAAGGACAGCAGGGTTCATCATACTCGCTAAGACCTTTTGAGATTAATTACAAAACTGATTACGCTGGAACTATGTCCATCATCATGTTTAATGATAAAGCGGGTCAAACAATGACGTATGAATTAGGCGGAGTCTTCCCGCAATCAATAGGCTCAATAGATTTAGCTTGGGATGCCGAAGATCAGATGTTGCTGCCCGTTGGCTTTGCATTCGACATACTAAAGATCTCTGGTGATGCATACAAGAATCCTTCAGTCACATCCGAGACAGCTAACTCTGCACTATCCTACTTTTCTTCTGAAAATTCATTTGCAGAAGCGAATCCGTTTATTGCAAGACCATTTGACGTACAACAAGCAGTGAGTCAAACAGCGGCGGCTTTGCCACCGTACATTTAATTATTAGGAGTACAATATGGCGTTACCAAAGATTGATCTACCATTATTTCAATTAGAAATCCCATCGACAAAGCAAAAGGTTAACTATCGACCTTTTACGGTCAAAGAAGAAAAGATTCTTTTGATTGCTCAACAGTCTGAAGACATTGAGCAGGTCGTATTAGCAATTAAAAAAATTGTTTCCAACTGCGTAGAAGATATTAATATCGATACGTTAGCGTTATTTGATCTAGAGTATCTATTGTTAGCGTTGAGAATTAAATCAGTAAGTAATAACGTTAAGTTTAGTGTCGTTGATCCAGACACAAAAAAGAAAGTTGAGTTGGAGTTGGATCTAGAAAACGTTGCTATGGAGTATAAAGAAGATCATAGTCAAAAGATCGACATATCTGAAGATGCTTTTATAATGATGCGGTACCCATCAGTCAACGAGTTACTGTTTTTACAAGACACTTTAAGTACAACGGAATCCTCATTAGAAACAATGATAATGTGTATTGACACTGTCGTATCGGGCGACGAGGTATATCAAACAGAAGACTTTAGTAAGGAAGAGCTATTGGAATTCTTGGATACGTTGCCGTCGAGCGCTATCAAGAGTATCGAAACGTTTTTTGCTACGTCGCCAACTCTTAGACACAGTATAGGTTATGTTAACGATAATGGAGATGCTAAAACATTTGTTATTGAGGGCCTCCAAAGTTTTTTTCTCTAGCGCTGTGTCACACTAACCTTATTGTTTATTATAAAAATACTTTCGGATTGGCACAGCATCATAAATACTTGATAAGTGATATAGAGGGGTTGTTGCCGTATGAGCGTGACATTTATATAGACTTGCTATTGGAATTTTTAGAAAAACAAAAAGAAGCAAAATAACCGAGAATAGAAATGGAAGAAAATAAAATACTAGAACTTAATGCTAAGATGATGGAAAAGTTTGCTCCTGTACTAAAAGCAGTTGAGTCATCTGTATCACAAATTTCTAAATCGGTGGAAGGTATTCTTGCTGGGGAACTAGTTAACACTAGCGCAGAATTGAAAGACGCCTCGTTTGAAATGTCTGATAGTATCGATGCTGATTTTAGTAGAACCCCTCCGACAGAAAAAGAAATTTCTAGTATGCTACCCCAGACAGTAAGTCCGGAACAAGAACTGTCTCCTAATTCTCTGGTTTCCCAAGAAGAGAATAGACAAGATTTGATACTTGTACCAGAGCGTACTATAGTAAGGGCTGACAATATAGACGGCTCTCTTCAAACCTTGTCTAATGATCTTAAACATCTTAGTACTATTTTATTCGATATATTAGACATAAACACTGAACAATTAAACTTAGGACTAGCTCAGTTGTCGGATGCAGAGCGGGCTGAACGTTTTAGGTCAGTGACCGATGAAAATCTTCCCAAAGATGATGGTGATGATAAAAAGCCATCGGTAAAAGATATTTTAAAAAAGGGTGGAAAACAATTAGGAATTGCTGGAATGGTTATGGCGTCCATTCCCCTTATAGCGGGATTCATCGAAGGCGTTATTGACGAGATATTTGGAGAAGAGAGTGCGCTCGCTGAGAATCTGCAATCAGTATTCGATTCCCTAGTCAGTCCGGAAGCATTGCTCGGCGCAGGTGTTGGCTTTCTCATTGGCGGACCAATGGGCGCTATCATAGGAATGATATTCGGAGCAGCAACGGATTATATAAGCGATAAGTTAAAAGAGTTTGGCGTTCCAGAAGATATCGCAAATGGTCTTGGGCTAGCGTTTACTGCGATAGTGGCCGCAATTGCATTTAAACTTAAAGCGTTAACTAAGATCATGGGCGCACGAATGCTCAAGTCTGCAGGCGCAAACACAGCAGCTAATATATCTAAAGCTGGCGCAACAGGAGCCAACGTGGCGGCAAACGCAGCAGCTGGAACAGCGACTCAAGCGAAGAAAGGATTACCTGCACCAAAAGCACCACCAATACTCCCTAAGCCAGTAGCAGGCGCTGCGGGAAACCTATCTGATGCTGATTTAGAGAAAGAGGGCATAACCAAATCAGTAAACAAGAAAGGTGTGACTCAGTATCGTGATGCTAGCGGAAAGTTTGTAGGAAAAGAGAAACTTGCAGAATTAGATAACAAGGGAGCGATAGCAAAAGCAGCTCAGAGATTTCCCAGAATTGGTGTCCTAGCAAAAGTTTTAGGACCTATCGGCGCACTAGCATCTGTCGCATCGATTGCATATATCTTAACGAATGATGAGCTGTCTGATGAGGAAAAGAAAATTCAAGTGACAAAAGCTGTCGGTGGTATCGTAGGCGGAGTTGGTGGAGCAGCAGCGGGTGCCGCAATAGGAACAGTACTGTTTCCAGGTGTAGGAACGGTTATCGGAGGAGTATTAGCAGGGATAGGCGGTGGACTAGCAGGAGACGCCATAGCTGGAGAAATAGCACCTTGGATATTCGGTGAAGGGGTCGATGAATCTAAGATAGATCCTGCTATCGAAAAGGATGCAGAGGCGGTGGATGTAGACACGTCTGGAGGAACACCAGATTCTATCCCAACAGGATCCCCAACGCCTTCTGATGATACTATGAGTCCGTCTAGTGAAAGTTCAAGAGTCGACACAAAAACGGTAGGGGGCGTGGTAGTAGAGCGTAACGGCACCACAGTCAACGAGTTCTCTGAGGAAGAGTTAAAGATGATTAATGTCGCTAGAAAATTTGCAGTGTCGAACGGTAACGCAGACCCATTCCCTGAAGCGGATAGATTAGAGCCTGTCGTTAAAACATCTGATGTTCCTGTTGACATATTACCAGACATGGATACTAGCGCATCGCAACAGATGGATACTATAAGTCCTTCTGCTTTAGGGGACGGAAGTGCAATCATGCCTTCAACGTCGTCTGTAGATAAGATAATGGCTAAGACGATTCAGATAGAGCAAGCGGCTAGCAGTCAATCTGGCGGGAATATTGTAGCACCAGTGATTAACAGCGGCGGGAATACTACGAATCAAGTTGGCGGGAGTACTTCCAATTCTACTACTGTCAATGTCTTTGAGGACACTAAGAGAATATTGTCGAATTCAGTTCCAATTCCAATGAGTTCTTCTTGGGGATAAAAAAGGGGCCCGTAGGCCCCCTTTGCTCTTTTTTGAAGCTTACTTTTAGTTAGCTGCTTTAGGACCTCGACTGGCCAAAGCTTTATAACCAGCTGCAATCACTTTGCGAGTAGGAGTACCTAGACGATATCGAGCTGCGAGCCGAGTACCATCTGAGCCTTTCTTACCTGCATTCAGATAAATAGGATAACCTTCCATTCGTAGTGAATTGATAACTGCGTTTACATTCGCCACGTTAAAACGTGAAGCGATTTGCTTAGGAGTCAGTTCTTCACCTGATTGGAATGCGGCTAAAACATTTTGTTTCTGAGTCATTATTTACATCTCCGTTATTAGAGTTAGGGTTAAGTAGGGGGCGACGAGCGCCCCCGTTTTTCAATCCTCTGCTAGACTTTTGAAAAAGTCAAGAGAGTCATCATCATCATCACTAGAGGCTAGTGACGGAGATGGATCCTCTGCGGTACTTGGAGCTGAGCGCTCTTTAAACCGTGGAGAAAAATCCATCTCTTTGTCGTCCGTTTCAGCGGTTACGTTGGGTGCGTGTTGTCCGCCATCAAGAGCTAGGACTTTATAAAGTTTTGCTTTAAGTTCTCCGTAGCCTTTGAAGTTTTTCGGATCGACAATCTCGGTCAAGGAATGTTGCTTTTCCCAAACTGCTTCAAGTTCTTCGTCACTCATATCCGAAAGGGTTGAGGGACGATCAAACTCAGATTTATCATAATTACGATAACCTTCATAATTACGAATTTTCAGTTTGAAATCAGCACCTTCCCAGAAATCGAAGGGGTTGATTGCTGCTTCATCTTCATACTCAGGATTCATAGAATCGTTAAGCTTGTCAAAGATCTTCTTACCAAACTTGTATAGGAAGACTTTGCCTTCGTTATCAGGATTGCTAGGATCTTTTACTACAAAGATGTTTGCCGTATAGCTTAGCCGTCGCTTTTGCTTACGTGCTGTTTCTTTGTCTTCCTCAATGCCGCTATTCCACAGCTTTGTGTTAAACTCAGAAACCGGGTCGTCTTGACCTAACGTGGTCAGAGACTTTTCGATGTACCATCCACCCGGGCCTTGGAACCCATGATCCCAAAGTCGAACGAAAGGCATATCTTCTCCAGCAGGGGACGGAAGAAAACGAATAACAGCATAGCCGTTACCTGCTTTGTCCACGTCTGGCTTCCAGTAACGATCATCGCCGCTTTTGGTGCCTTGGGTATTCATCTGTTGGAGTTTGCTATTAAGCTTCTCGAAAGATGAATTGCTGGATTTCTTTAGTGCAGAAAATGAATTACTCATTGTATCTCCTTAGTATTTGCGGTGTATTTTAGTATTTTACAGTATTACGTTGTATGTGTCAATAGTATTGACGATTATATTTAGTAGAAAATTTCAAGGGGTAACCGATTAATTTTTTCTACAAGATTGAGACCCTCCGCTTCTTCATGAACAGCTGCCATTAGAACAGGAGAATCTCGCACTACTTCTCCAACGACCTCAATGTCGATTTTGAATTCTTCGGAATAACTTACAATACAGTCGATGTACGAAACTCCATTGCTAATTTTTGTTGAAATGTAGTTGATCAAATCCTCTACGTTAATTTCGTTAAGTCTTGCGATATCTTGCTTAGCGTTAATGATAGAATCATCCATTGAGCATCTCGATGTCAAGTAACCACTTTTCGGCGTTCAACTCTGCTGAAGCTTGGCTACTAGTTCTCAGGGTTTCTATGATTGGGGTTGCTGCAGTACCAAGAGTATACTTGTGCAACTGTAGGTCACCCATCAGATTTTTGTGTATTTCTACACGAGGGCTAGTTGGTGAACTTTCGTTCTGTAAGGTTTTTATAAGAGCCATAGCTTACTCCTGTTCGTCATTTCTTTCAGCACACATCACAATATCATATAGCTCCGAGATATCGGAAAATTCATTAACAACTTCTGCCATATTTTGTTTGTGGTGGATCTTCGCCATTTTTTTAAGATACTTTTTAGGTACACCCACTTCGTCTTCTAGAGAAATAAGCGCTTCTTTGACAAAATCCTTTTCTGCCTCTTGGCGCAAAAACGATAGACTAATTTCATCCATACAATCTTTAATACGCTTTCTATCTGCTGGGCTCGATGGGATAATAATGTTAGTCATACTTAATACCTTTTAAGTTAGTTAATACACCTATTATACTTAATTGATCCTTTGTCGTCAATAGAAAGTCAAACTATTTCTGGGAATAAAATATCCTTTACAAAGATATCGACATCTTCTTCGTTGAGCCCTAACGATTTCATGACACGAGGCGTATGCGGATTTTGTTTTTGATAGTGTGCGTATCTGTTCTGAGCACTCTTAACTGCTCCTTCATCGTTTATTTTTTTCCACATATCACTTTGAGTAAAGACAGAAAGAGATGTCGTATACTGAGAAAACATAGTCTTAGCGATAGACGTTACTTGCTGTATTTCTGCTGCGTCTTGTACGTTCCCAGCAGCGAGCATTCCTCCGCTAAAGATCGCCTTACCCCAATCTGGAAGTTCTCGTTCACGCTTCCATTCAAGCGCATCTGTTATCGTCTTAAGACCCTTGATCATATCATGCTGATGATTGACAGTCGGCGAGAAGTCCAAAAACGCTCCTGTCATTTTGCGCTCGCCTGCAATGACATCAAAGCCAAAGATTGGGGCGTCACTCGATAGTTTTGGAAATATGCAACAGTGCATCATCCAGAGCTTCTTGGACTCCCTAGCGTCAACAACATCAATGTGAGCCCGTCTAATGTAATCGTTTTCCCAGACTCTGTTGACCCATCCGTCTTGATTGAATCGCTCCATGCCCGGCTCTTGAATCTCAGTCGCCATGTCGTCTAATGATTTAATGATATAGTCTTTAATACCAATAAGACTATCCCAAATTTTAGTTTCAGATTGCTGACTTTGACTCATACCAATCTCCTAGTTCTTGAAATAATTTTATAGCGTACTCGAAACACTCGTTGGCGTCGATTGCCATATCGTCCTGTAGCAAACTTCGAACACGTTCTTTTAGAAGATCTATGTTCTCAAATTTATACATAGCACCTTTGCTGGGTACTTTGCTAGCAATAATAGCGCCGCCGTACATGTCGCCAAAGTGTCTTACATACAGGTGAGCTAAGAGTCCTCTAGGGTTTTTAGATGATAGATGTTCGACATGCTCAACATACTTTAACACAGAGTTCATAATAGGAGTATTTGTGGGCGTGAACGAATACTTGTCTTCTAATTCACGCATATCTTCTTCGATAAGATTCTTTCGAGCAATGTCTTCTAGACCAAGCATACCTAAAGGTAATTTAG
>Ga0115550_1001490_pt1 | contig 17442 bp, 18 predicted proteins | sample COGITO_mtgs_1005_FD_87177 | JGI IMG/M metagenome (GOLD analysis project Ga0115550, IMG submission 87177) | Pelagic marine microbial communities from North Sea - COGITO_mtgs_100511 | ecosystem: Environmental > Aquatic > Marine > Epipelagic | place: Germany:Helgoland, sampling site Kabeltonne... | reverse complement strand
GACGTCATTGGAATCACTTTTAGTGTTGCATTTGTTTTTTCGCAAAGCATTTGCCATGGGACAATATTGCTATGGTGTTCTAGCGCCGACACAAGAATGGTGTCGTTTTCGTTTAGTAAACTTGCAAACCCATTGGCCACTAAATTAATACTGTGCGTTGTGCCAGAGGTAAAAATAATTTCATGGGCATGCAGCGCATTAAAATGCTGTTGAATGGTTTGACGCGCATTTTCATACTTATCAGTAGCTTCTTGACTTAAAGTGTGAACACCTCTATGGATGTTTGCGTTATAATTTGAATAATAATCGACAATGACGTCTATAACTTGTTGTGGGGTTTGAGAAGTAGCCGCATTATCCAAATAAATTAATGGTTTTCCATTAACAGTTCTTGATAGGATTGGAAAATCTTTTCGGATCGTTTCAACATCAAAAATGGTATTCGAACTCTGGTTTTTCATCATAAATCAAATCCTATATTAACCCCTAATTTATGGGCAATTAATTTATTAATTCTATTTTTAAGTTGTGGAATTTTCACACTTTCCAATACGTTATTTGCAAAAGCATACATCAGAAGTGCTTTGGCTTCTTTTTCGGGGATTCCCCGAGCACGCAAATAAAATAATGCATTTTCATCCAACTGTCCGATAGTACATCCGTGAGAACACTTCACATCATCTGCAAAAATCTCTAACTGCGGTTTGGTATTGATACTCGCTTTGTCGTTGACAAGCAAGTTGTTATTAGATTGAAATGCGTTTGTTTTTTGAGCTTCTTTATTAACCAATACCTTGCCATTAAAAACCCCAATGGAGCTATCGCTAAAAATACCTTTATAATCTTGGTGACTTTCACAATTTGGTTCAATATGATGTACTAAGGTGTTGTGATCGACATGTTGTTTGTTTCCAATAATGGTGACCCCATTTAAGGTAGAGTCAATGTATTCACCATTTTGATAAAAATTCAAATTATTTCGAGTTAATTTTCCTCCAAAACTAAAGGTGTGAACAGATACGTGACTCTCTCTTTTTTGGTCTATAAAAGTACTGTCTATCAGTGATGCATTTTCTTTATCATTTTGTACTTTATAGTAATCTACAATGCCTCGTTTGTCAGCAAAAATTTCGGTGACACAGTTGGTCAAGGTTGGATTGTCTGTAAGGCTTTGGTGGCGCTCTATGATTTGAACATGTGCATTTTCATCTACAACAATTAAGTTTCTGGGTTGTAGTAAAAGAGCCGCCTCATTCCCTGTAGAAAAATGAATTATTTGAATTGGCTTTTCAACCATTTTATTTTTTGTAATATGAACGTAAGCACCTTCAATAGAAAATGCGGTATTCAAAGAGGTAATACTGTCTTTCGCTGCAATTTTATTGAAATAATTCTCAATGACTAAACGGTATTTAGGCTTTGTTAAGGCAGTAGACATTAGACAAATATCAATTCCCTCGTGCGTTGTTTCTGATAGATGGGAAGCGTACTTGCCATCTACAAACACAATCTTATAACTATCAATGTCGTTTATAAAGTAAGGCTGTACATCTTTATATTCAACGGTAGACTCTATTTTTGAAAACACACTAAAATCGTGTTTTAAGATTTTCCCTAAGGAGGTGTATTTCCAAGCCTCTTCTTTTTTGGCTGGAAACCCTTTGGTTTCAAAGCGTTTGATTGCTTCTGTACGCATGTTGTGTACAAAAGTATTGTCTAATGAAATCTGATTTTCAAAAGCAATAAAAGAGGATACTAATTTTTCTTTAAGTTCCATAAAGGCAATGCGTTCTTTTAATTTTCAGCTTCTTGTTTGATCCAATCGTATCCTTTTTCTTCCAATTCAAAAGCCAACTCTTTGGTGCCTGATTTTACAATTTTTCCATTGTGAAGTACATGTACAAAATCGGGTACGATATAATCTAAAAGACGTTGGTAATGTGTGATAACTACTACAGCATTATCTTTTGTTTTTAATTTGTTGACACCATTAGCTACAATGCGAAGCGCATCAATATCAAGTCCAGAATCGGTTTCATCAAGAATGGCTAATTTTGGTTCTAACATTGCCATTTGAAAGATCTCGTTTCGTTTCTTTTCACCTCCAGAAAACCCTTGGTTTAAAGAACGGGATAGAAACTTTCGATCGATCTCTAGTAATTCAGACTTTTCACGAATCATTTTAAGCATGTCTTTTGCAGGCATGTCTTCTAAACCTTTTGCTTTACGCATTTCGTTTAAGGCCGTTTTCATAAAGTTTGTAACGGATACGCCTGGAATCTCCACAGGATATTGAAAAGATAAAAAGATACCTTTATGTGCGCGTTCTTCGACAGAAAGTTCATCGATATTTTGGCCTTCAAAAGTGATTTCTCCTTTTTCAACTTCGTATTCTTCTTTCCCTGCAACCACAGAAGCTAAGGTGCTTTTTCCAGAACCATTTGGCCCCATAATTGCATGAACTTCACCTGGCTTTATTTCTAGATTGATGCCTTTAAGAATTGACTTGTCGTCAATATTTGCATGTAAATCGGTTATTTTTAACATAGTTATTCTGTGCCTAATTTTAATATATTCTCTGTTTCCTTTGCTGGCGAAACGCTGATAATTTCAACAATTTCTAGTTTATTTTCCCATAAAATTTCCGGGTCCTCTTTAGTGGATATAATCCCCTTAACTTCTACGATTACCATGTCGGTATCTGCAGTTTTAAGAGGTGCCGCTTTTTCATTTAACTGTGTGGCTATATCATTTAAAAACACACCGTATATTTCAGCGTCGTTCTGTAATACTGCAGCGTCTTCAAAAAAGATATAGTTTCCTTTGATGGTTGTGAGCCCATCTGAAGTTTCAGTGTTGTTTTTGGAGTTGTTTTTACAGCCTAATACTGAGATTGCAAAAACGAAAAATAATAAATGTTTCATAATTTAAAGTATTATCCTACGGAGCCTTCGAGACTTATTTCTAATAATTTTTGAGCTTCTACGGCAAATTCCATAGGGAGTTTATTTAGAACTTCTTTACTAAAGCCGTTTACAATTAATGCAATGGCTTTTTCGGTGTCAATACCTCTTTGGTTACAGTAAAATATTTGGTCTTCCCCAATTTTACTTGTGGTCGCTTCATGCTCTATCTGAGCAGATTTATTTTTAACTTCGATATATGGAAACGTGTGTGCACCACACTCATTTCCCATTAATAGGCTATCACATTGAGAAAAATTTCGAGCATTGTCTGCTCTTGAACTTATTTGTACTAATCCTCTGTAACTATTTTGAGATTTCCCAGCGGATATTCCCTTACTTATGATCGTCGATTTTGTGTTTTTCCCTAAGTGAATCATTTTGGTACCTGTATCCGCTTGTTGAAAATTGTTGGTCACAGCAATAGAATAGAACTCACCAACAGAATTGTCACCTTTTAGGATACAAGAGGGGTATTTCCATGTTACTGCACTACCAGTTTCTACTTGTGTCCACGAAATTTTGGCATCTTTTTCACAGATACCTCTTTTGGTTACAAAATTATATACACCGCCTATTCCTTCGGCATTACCAGGATACCAGTTTTGAACGGTCGAATATTTAATTTCAGCTCCATCCAAAGCAATTAGCTCTACAACGGCGGCATGCAATTGGTTTTCGTCTCTACTCGGCGCTGTACAGCCCTCTAGATAACTTACATAACTTTCTTCATCGGCAATCAATAAGGTGCGCTCAAATTGACCCGTCCCTGCTTGATTGATTCTAAAATAGGTTGAAAGTTCCATTGGGCATCTTACGCCTTTTGGGATGTAACAAAAGCTACCATCACTAAATACAGCACTGTTTAAGGCTGCATAGTAATTATCAGTTGTTGGCACTACGGTTCCGATATGTTTTTTAACGAGTTCAGGATGTTCTTTAATCGCTTCAGAAATACTCATAAAAATAATGCCTTTTTCACCAAGCGTCTTTTTGAATGTAGTAGCAACCGATACAGAATCAACGACGATATCCATAGCGACGTTGTTCATTTTTTTCTGTTCATCTACAGAAATACCTAACTTCTTATACATCGCTAATAAGTCTGGATCGACATCGTCAAGAGTTTTATTAGGGTCTATTGCTGTTGGAGCCGAATAATAGGCAATCGCCTGAAAATCGGGTTTTTGATATTTTACATTCGCCCAGTCTGGTTCTTCCATAGATTTCCAAACCTTAAAAGCCTCTAGACGCCATTCGGTCATCCATTCTGGCTCTTCTTTCTTTTTTGAAATGGCACGAACAATTGATTCGTCCAAGCCAATAGGAAACGTTTCAGAATCTATATCTGTATAAAAACCGTATTCATATTCTTTGGTTTTTAATTCTTCTCTTAAATCATCTTCGGTGTACTTACTCATACCACTTATAAAATTATATTATAAAGAAAAAGATTCTCCACACCCACAAGTACGATTTGCATTGGGGTTATTAAACACAAATCCAGCACCATTTAAGCCACCAGAGTATTCTAGAGTCGTTCCAATTAGGTACAAAAAACTTTTTGTATCGACCACGATTTTTACGCCGTTGTCTTCAAATAACTTATCGCCTTCTGCCTGAGATTTGTCAAATTTTAAATCGTATGACAACCCAGAGCATCCACCACTTTTAACGCCAACACGGACATAATCATTGGTGGGGTCAAACCCGTCATCCTGCATTAATTGCAAGACTTTACTTTTTGCTGTTTCTGATACTTTTATCATAATGCTTATATAGATACTTTCTAAATAGGGCACAAATATACAACATAGATAGGGGATTTCCATGCTTACTTACATTATATTAATAGATGGGTTTATAGGATTTGCCTATGGATTTGAAAAGCTCGGATTATTTATAAAGTCTTGATCCGTTAAAGCGAGAAGAAATGCTTTAAGATTGGCTTTTTCCTGAGGGCTAAGCCGGACACCCCCTTGGCTCACTTTTTTCATTAAAGGATCAATTGTTGGGGAGTTTTTAAGGCCATTGCTATAATGGTTGATGACTTCTTCGATGGTCTCGAATCGACCGTCGTGCATATAGGGTGCCGTAAAAGCAAGATTTCTTAAAGATGGAGATCTAAATTTACCATTGTCGGCGGGGTCTCCAGTAACGCGACCAAGGCCTCGGTCTGTAAAAGTAGCATCTAAGCCGTTGTTGTGAAATTTATTATCGGTCCAAAGTGGATTACTGTCACTGCCATGGCAATGAAAACAATCGCCTTTTGTTTCGTCCATAAACACATTAAATCCGTTGATTTCTGCAGGAGTTAATGTGGCGGTTCCTAACAAATGTTTGTCAAATTTTGAATTTGCCGAAATGAGTGTTCTTTCAAACTGAGTGATGGCTTTAGAAACTAAAACCGAGTCAATTTCTTTAGTGCCAAAAGCCAAATCAAAAAGCTCAGGATAGTCAGCATGCTGTTGTAGTTTTGAAGTGACGGCATCCCATGTAGTGTGCATTTCGATAGGATTGGTTATAGGTTCAAATGCTTGGTTTTCAAGTCCAGAGTCTCTTCCGTCCCAAAAGAATTTATTATCATAATTCCAAGCCAAATTGAATAAGGGCATTGAGTTTCTGCGGCCAAACAGGCCATCAACTCCAACGCTAAAGCGGGTAGTGTCTGTAAAGGCGTTAGAAACACTGTGACAACCAGCGCATGCTAGTGTGTTGTCGGCAGATAGAATAGGATCAAAAAATAATTTTTTCCCTAAAGAAATTCCTTCTTCTGTTTGCGGATTGTTTGAAGGAATAACAGGGTCTAGTATAAGGTCTTGAAAAAGTTGAGGTATTTGCAGAGGACTTGGTGTGGGTGTATTTACATAGGCTGTTTCAGTTGAATCATCGCTACAGGACGCGATAAGCAAAAGCATAATGAAAATATAAAAATTTGATTTAATAGAATTCATTTTCAGTTAATATTTCCTAATGTGAATACACTTTGCCCGTTTCCGTGAATCAAAATTTGAGCCGCAGAATTGGGCATTAACATTTGATTATACTCGTTTAGATTCCAAATGTATGGGTTTTTAAACCATTCTTCAATATGCATTACTACATTAATTTCTACATCAGCACCAATCGTAATTTCCCCTAGGTCTACCCTAAAAAAGGTGTCTTGTGGAAAACTAGGGCTTTCTCCTGGGGTGTCTACGGCACGAATGGCATGGTAGTTAAATCCTTGTACTTCATCACTAGTGTTTATGAATTTTCCGTCAAATTGCATGTAATGATATCCGCCCCCGAGCATCATTGGAACATTCCAAGAGGCAGCATTTAGGTCGGGATAAGCACTAGGAATATTCTTTTCATTGCGCAATCCAAATAGAAAAGAGACATTACGGTAGATGCCTGTTGCGATTTTTTCTTCTGGGGAAAAGGATAAGTTGGTTTGATTGGTAACATCTACTAAATTATAGCCTTCCAATAAAATGGTTTCACCATCTGTATTGGTGAATTCAATTCCCGAAATCAAATAACGTAAACGTTCAATGCTCAATACATCTGTGTTCGCATTTGTGTATTTCAAGTCATTAAAATCGGCGTTTGTAACGGGAGTATCTTCCCAATAATGAGAAAATGATAGTGTTACATTAACAGGCGTAATAGCGTCGTCTAAATCTGAACTGCACCCAAAGATGGTTAGCAGACTTAGAACGAATAAAAAGGAGGTTTGTTTCATTTTAATTTGAGAATTAAGAGGTCCGTAAACCCATTGTTTTCAAAAACATCTTCGTTGGAGCTATTGGTGTCTCCAACAGCTACGATTGTTTGATCGTTAAGTTCAACCACATCATTAAAAAAATCAGTTTCACTTCCGCCTATAGATTTTTGCCACTCTAAGTTGCCACCACCATCAATTTTTAAGACCCAAGCATCATTTTGACCCACATTAACCGATAGATTACCATCTGTACTTCTGGAGCTGCCAGCAATTAAAAACCCGTTATCTTGTGTTTTTGAAATGGATCTTCCGACATCAAAACTTGTGCCTCCTATTGTTTTTTCCCATAGCAAAGTGCCTTCTGGCGTAATTTTGATTACCCATAAATCTGCCGCTCCATTGGTTTGAGAAACGTCCAAATCGTCACTTCTTGTATCTCCAACAATTATATAATTACCATCATTTGTTTGACTAATGGCGCGCGCTTCGTCAATTTCACTACCTCCAAAAGAATTTTCCCATAATAAGCTGCCTGTGTTAGAGATTTTTATCACCCAAAAATCATAGCCACCATTAGTGTTTGAAATATCGATATCATCACTATCAGAAGAACCCACAATAATATACCCACCATCGTCAGTTTGAATAGCGTCGTAGGCAGTATCCGTAAAGCTTCCGCCGTAATAGTTGCTCCATTGCCGTTCGCCACTTGCATTTAATTTAATCACCCAATAATCACCTCCAGCATGTCGTTGATTTACAGCTGAGTGTCTATCTCCTTGTCCATTAGAGGCAGAGACATCCAGTACACCTGATAGTAAAAAGCCATTGTCACTGGTTTGGATAATAGAATTTGGTGTATCACTTCCTGCAAAACCGTAAGTTTTCTCCCAAGAAATTGCCCCAGTTTCAGTAAGTTTTGTGATCCAAAAGTCATCAAAACCCGCATTTGCTGACACATCTAGGTCATTGCTTTTGCTTTTTCCAATCAACGCATAACCACCGTCAGAAGTTTGGACCAAATCTACGCCACGATCAGCATCACTGCCGCCGTATGTTTTTTGCCATTGCAATTGATTTTCGGTGTCATATTTTAGAAGCCAATAGTCGTACGATTCATTGGATTTATTAGTGACATCGCCGTCTCTACTTTGGGTGTATCCAAGGATAGCATAGCCCCCATCCGTTGTTTTAGTCACAGCTTGTGCACTTTCGTTTTTAGAGCCTCCTAAGGTTTTTACATAATCGATCTCAACAGCTGATTTTTGTACCGTAGGAGTGTTTGTGTCTTTAGAACAATTTATAAATAAGGAAGTTATAAAAAATACAATCGATATATAATATATAGGCTTTTTATGCATATAAGTTTAATCGCTTTTTCGAATGATAAACAAACCACGTTCGATATCACTAATTATAATATTTCCACTCGCAAAAAATGGGTAGACATTCCATACGCCGTTAAAATTAGCGCTATCACTTGCAGGGTAGGTGTCAAAAAAACCAACCTCCGTTATTGTATTGCTCGCAATTTGAGAGATGTCAAGCACACGAACACCAGCCCGATAACTGGCAAGAAAATAGTCGTTACCGTTTACGTATCCATTATGATCGATGGCACGTGTAGCGCCAAGGTAATCGAAATCATATATAGGATTGTCTAAGTCAGTCAGATCAAATATTAGCGTTCGGGTATTATTTCCAATATCCCGTTCATCAAGTTCATCTCCTACAATAAAATGATTCATGTCTTCAGTAAACCATCCTTGGTGGGTGTAGCCAATATTAGAGTAGTCAACAGTTGCCAAAACTATTGGATTGGCTTTGTTTGAAACATCTGCAATTACAATTTCATTTTCATTACTGCCTACTAAAATTTCTTTTCCAGTATGATCTGTGTCCGGACCTGTGTAGTCGATAACTTGCACATCATGAGAATAGCCTCCAGCTCCAAAGCCGCCTTCCGACACTGGCGATGTAGGGTTTTGGATATTTATAAATAAAGCACCACCAGAAAAAGCACCACCCCGATTGGTGCCAACGATATAAGCATATCCAGAGGTTTCGTTGATAAAAAGATTATGGGCACTTCCAAATTCTGTAAAATGCGTATCAGCCGTAAAGGTTTCGGGAGGCGATACTACATTTCGTAAACGTGTGAGGTCAAAGACCTGCATACCATGTCCAGGAGCTTCACTTACAATAAAAGCATGATTTTGATAGACTTTTATATCTCTCCAAATACTATTCACAGTCGCTGTCGGTAGGACGCCTAAAAGTACTGGGTTCACAGGATCACTTACATCAACAAAGGCTGTATGCGAACTGAGCCCTACTAGAGCATATTCTTTATTAGTTGTTGGGTCGGTCCAACCCCATGAATCATTACCTTCAATAGTGTTGCCTCCAAAACCATTAATACTTAACTCAGATAAAGTCAGCTGACTCATAAGGTCGTAGCCATTACAAGGGTAAGTGCCAGCCATGCCATTTTCGCAAGGTGTTGACATGTTGGTTTCTACTTCACAGGCATCACCAACGCCGTTTTCGTCTAAATCTTCTTGATTTGGGTTTGCTATTTCTGGGCAATTATCTACAGAATTAATAATTCCGTCCCCATCGCTGTCGTTTGCCACAGCGCCTATAATTTCATTTTTACAGGACGTTGAGAGTCCAACACATATAAAAAGGCATACTAATTTAAAGAAAACAGTTTTCATAAATTTGATTTAGGTTATAAAAATGAAACCGTAATTTACGTCAAAAAATTATATATATTAAATTGTCAGTCAATTAGTTGTGAATTGTGTAAGAAATCTACCAAAAGCGTCTTATTTTTGCTGCATGATAGAAGATAAAAATCAAGACAATACACCACTTAGTAGTTTGGGCGAATTTGGATTAATAGAGCATTTAACCAAACAATTCACGGTCAAAAATAGTTCCACTATAAAAGGCATTGGGGACGATGCTGCGATACTAGATTTTAAAAATAAATCGGTGGTGCTTACTACTGATTTATTAGTGGAGGGTGTTCATTTTGATTTAAGCTATATGCCCTTAAAACATTTAGGATATAAAGCGGTCATGGTCAATTTATCTGATGTGTATGCGATGAATGCAGACGCTACACAAATTACCATTTCTGTTGCGGTATCTAATCGATTTTCTTTGGAGGCCCTAGATGCTTTGTACGAAGGAATTCATAAAGCTGCTGAGGTTTATGGGGTTGATGTAGTTGGTGGAGACACGACCTCTTCTACAACAGGCTTAATGATTTCTGTAACGGCACTTGGTGAGGTTGATTTGGAGACTGTTGTCAAAAGAAGCGGCGCACAACCCAACGACTTATTAGTAGTGAGTGGCGATCTTGGGGGGGCTTATTTAGGCCTACAGATTTTAGAGCGTGAAAAAGAAGTATTCAAAGTAAATCCTAATAATCAACCCGACTTGGACGGATATACCTATGTCATTGAACGGCAACTGAAACCCGAAGCTCGAAAAGATATCGTTAAACTTCTTAAAGATCTTGAAGTCGTACCAACTTCTATGATTGATATTAGTGATGGCTTGTCTTCTGAAATTATTCATTTATGCAAACAAAGTGAGGTTGGTTGTGATTTATATGAAGATAAAATTCCTTTAGACCCTCAAGTTATTTCAACCTGTGAAGAGTTTAATATGGACAGTACTACAGTAGCATTGAATGGAGGGGAGGATTATGAGTTGCTAATGACTATATCACAGGAAGATTTCCCTAAGATCAAAGCCAATCCAAATTTAACGGTTATAGGGTATATGACTGAACCTGGCGTGGGAATGAATTTGGTTACACGTGCCGAAACAAAAATTCCTTTAACAGCCCAAGGATGGAATGCGATGCATTCCGATTCAGAAAAATAGACGCTTAGTTCCAGCGGAGTGTTTCTATAAAATGCATTAAATCTTTTTGAATGTAACTGATGGCTGGTAGGATTGAATCATAATTTGGTTTTGTTTCAAAATACAACGCTCCCGATATAAAATGATTTGTACTGTCGGTGACATAAAACTGAGTTTGTGACGCTACATTGCCTTTAAGATCATAAAACATTCCGTACATGCTTTGTTGTGCGTTTTCATATTTTCGTTCCGAAATTTCATCTGCAATTTGCAGGTGTTTTTGAGTCATAGCTCGGGCGTCCGAAATATTTTTTTCTACGCTATTATCTACCTTTTTATAGTTGATAAATACTGCCGCTTTTAATGTTGGATAGCGGAGAATAACACCCTCAAGGATGTTGCTTTTTTTAGAAATAGTTAGATGCGCAAGCGTGTTTGTTTCAAAGCTAAACGGAAGATCTAATGAGCTTTCAATGTATGCTGCTTTTGGATACTCCAGACTTAAAAATGCTTTTGGTTTTGGCACATGAATTTCATCACAAGAAAAACAGACAAAAATACATAAAAGTAAAACGGATGATTTCATTATTTTTTAAGAGTTACTTTGAGTTGCTTGATGCGCTTGTTGTTAAGTGCTTCAATAGTAAACGTATAGCTTTTAAATGTAATTTTACTATGTACTTTTGGAAAACTTTTGGATATTTCAAGAACAAACCCAGCAAGGGTTTCTGCCTCTCCCTTTTCGTCCTCAAAAACAGACTCATCATCTATCTTGATAATTCTGTAAAAATCTTTAAGCGTTGTTTTGCCTTCAAAAACATAATTATGAGCATCGAGTTTTGAATAGATTAAATCGTCATCGTCAAACTCGTCACTAATATCTCCAACAATTTCTTCAATAATATCTTCTAGTGACACCACTCCAGAAGTGCCGCCATACTCATCGACTACGATGGCTAAATGTATTTTTTTCTCCTGAATCTCTACCATTAAATCATCAAGTTTTTTGTTCTCTGGCACAAAAAACGGCGTTCTTAATAAGGTCGTCCAATCAAAGTGTTCTTTTTGGAGGTGTGGCAATAAATCTTTTACATACAAAACACCTACAACAGTATCTATACTGTCGCTATATACAGGAATTCGCGAGTATCCGTGTTTGACGATTTCAGGGATGATTTTTTGGTAGTCAACAGTTTGGTCCAAAGCAAATATATCGATCCGGGGGCGCATGACTTGTTTGGTGTCTGTATTGCCAAATGAGACAATACCTTGTAGGATTTCTTGTTCTTGTTGGGTGGTATCGTCTTCACTAGCCAGTTCTAAAGCTTGGGATAAATAATCTACATTGAGGTTAGATTTTTGCCTCCCTAGTTTTTTATGAATACCCAAAGTCACTTTTTGCATTGGGATGCTAATTGGGGATATGATAACGTCCAAAACTTTCAAAGGATAAGCCATGAATTTGGAAAATTTTAAATTGTTTCTGTTAGCATATACTTTAGGTAAAATTTCACCTATTAATAGTATTAAAAACGTAATCAGAACAACTTCAATAAAAAACACTAAATCAATTTTGAAAAGGCCTAAATCTAATTCGTAATGCAGCTCTCCAAGAAGGGATTCACTTAAAGAGGCAAATAATATGACAATGGCGATATTTATAAAATTATTGGCCACTAATATAGAAGCTAGTAATTTTTTTGGTTGCTTTAGGAGGTCAATAATGATTTCAAAGGATTTTGATTTGGTGTTTTTGGCTTCATCTAAATCTTTCTGTGTCAATGAAAAAAGGGCGACTTCAGCACCTGAAATAAGAGCAGAGCATATTAAAAGCACAAGCAATCCTATAGCACCTGAAATCAGCGTGCTGTCTAAAAAAGGTGTAATGCTAGAGGGGTCTGGATCCAATTATAAAATATTTTTAAACTAATTAAAATGGTAGGTCGTTTGGTTGTTCATTGTTTTCTGGGGGCTTAGCGGCCGCTGCTTGTGGGCTTTGATTTGCAGTCGTCTCTGTGGATGATGAATTGTCGCTTTTGGCCGTTAAAAAGGTGAAATCCACACATTGTATCTCGGTCGAATACCGATCGGCTCCTTTGTCATCCTGCCATTTTCTGGTTTTTAAACGGCCCTCTATATAGACTTTATCTCCTTTGTTGAGGTATTTCTCGCAAATCTCAGCCGCTTTATTCCTAACAACAATATTATGCCATTCCGTGTTTGTTACTTTTTCATTTGTTTGTTTATTTGTGTAGGTTTCATTGGTTGCCAATGGAAAACGACCCACACAATTCTTGTCATCAAAATAATGCATTTTGACAGCATCACCCAGATGCCCAATTAGCATTACTTTATTTAAAGTTCCTGACATAATAGTTGATATTTTATTTAATAAAAAGGACTCTTAATTAATGATATAAAGATATCTAAAAAATGCAAACGCTCAAGCTTAAATAGCGAAATTATTTATAAATCGTTCGATAACAACAGGGACTGGATAGGATTTAATATCAGACCAGTCTATAGCATTTACAGGTCCTTTATTTGTTTTTAAAACCCAAAATTTAATATGTAATTCTTGATGCGATAGCTTGTGAATAATATCAGGGGTATTATAAAGAGACATTTCTTTATAGGGCAGACCAAGTTTGTCTAATGAGTCAAGTGCTGTTAAAAGTTCCTTTTTGGACACAGAGGCCGTAGTTTCAATCAGCGGGAATTGATATAACTGTTGCCAAATTCCTTTTGTTTTACGTTGTTCTAGGACCGTTTTTCCATCTTTTGAAGCCACCACTAAAAAATTAAAATACTTTTTAGTTACTTTTGTTTTTTTAAGTTTAACAGGTAAAATCTTAATGGTTCCCGTTGCAAAGGCTTTACATGATGAAATCAATCCACAGTCAGAGCAGTTCGGCGATTGGGGCTTACATTGCCGTGCGCCAAACTCCATAATAGCTTGGTTGTAATCTCCAAAATTTGATGGTGGCAACTGTGCTTCTGCCAATGCTTTAAATTGCTTAATGCCTTCAGTACTATTTATAGGTGTGTCAATACCAAAATAGCGCGCCAAAACACGGTATACATTTCCGTCTACAACGGCAACGGCTTCTTCATAACAGATGGAAGCAATGGCACTAGCGGTATAGTCGCCAACCCCTTTTAACTCCAACAGGGATTTATAGTTTTTAGGAAATTCATTATTTAAATTTTCAGCAACATATTTGGCGGTAAAATGTAAATTTCTTGCTCTAGAATAATAGCCCAGCCCTTGCCACAGATTCAAAACATCTGTTTCAGATGCTTGGGCAAGCGCCTGCACTGTTGGATAATTCGCTACAAAAGACTCGTAATAAGGTTGTCCTTGTTTGACTTGTGTTTGCTGTAAAATAATCTCTGATAGCCAGATATTATAAGGATTTTTAGAAGTGCGCCAAGGCAAATTCCTTTTGTTTGTTGAATACCAGCTAGTTAATGTTGTGTGAAAACTCATTTTAAAATTGGTTGAGTCGCAAAAATAATCTTTTAATATATTTAATTTTAATTGTTTAGGCTTGAAATATTGAAATTAAAATACATATATTTGCAAGCCTATAAAAAAACATTAATTTAAATAAGAAATAAAATGACTAAAGCTGAAATTGTAGCTAAAATTTCCAACGATTTAGGAATAGAAAAAGGAGATGTACTAGCAACTGTTGAATCTTTTATGAGCGAAGTTAAAGGATCGTTAGAGACTGGAGAGAATGTTTATTTAAGAGGATTTGGGAGTTTCATTATCAAAACTAGAGCAGAGAAAATAGGTAGAAATATATCTAAAAATACGTCTATCAAAATTCCTGCACACAACATACCGGCGTTTAAACCTTCTAAAGTTTTTATTGAAGGCGTAAAATCAAAGGTTAAAGTAAACTAAGAATATAAACTAACTTTAAAAAATCACATTTATGCCCAGCGGTAAAAAACGTAAAAGACATAAGGTAGCAACGCATAAGCGTAAAAAAAGACGTCGCGCTAACCGTCACAAGAAGAAGTAATTTGAAAAAGTAGCATATGCTACTTTTTCGATTTATTTTCGGAACGTTCTTTGATATCAAATTCATGCAAAAATTCAGTTACACCTTGCTGGATACATGAGTTTACTGTATTAAATCCTGTCAAATCTTAATGTTGAAGCCCTTGTTTTGGGTTTTTATATTTAAGATTATACTCCTGTAGTAATCTATGGGAATGAATCAAGAAAAATATTTTATAATCCATCTGTACATTTATGTATGGATAAAAATTAACACCCATGAATAAAGAATTAATAATTCGATCAAATTCAGACAATGTTGATTTTGCCTTATTAAAAGATGGAAAACTAATTGAATTTCAAAATGATGAAGATAACAGCAAATTTTCTGTTGGCGATGTGTTTTTAGCCAAAGTAAGAAAATCTGTTCCGGGTCTCAACGCTGCATTTGTAAATGTAGGGTATCATAAAGATGCATTTTTGCATTACCATGATTTAGGGCCTAAGCTTCCAACATTGATGAAATTCATGAAACGTGTAAGCACAGGTAAATTAAAAGATTACTCTTTAAAAAACTTTACTTTTGAAGAAGACATTAAAAAAGACGGAAGTATTGACACTATTATAAAGTCAAACCAGTCTATTTTGGTTCAAATTGCAAAAGAACCAATCTCAACAAAGGGACCAAGAATCAGTTCCGAAATTTCACTTGCTGGTCGTTATTTGGTACTTGTTCCTTTTTCGGACCGTATTTCGATTTCTCAAAAAATTGAAAGCAGAAAAGAAAAAGAGCGCCTTAAACGTCTCGTAAGAAGCATAACTCCCAAAGGATTTGGAGTCATCATTCGAACAGTCGCTACCGATAAGAAAGTAGCAGAACTCGATAAAGACCTTCAAGACTTATATTCAAAATGGGAATCTATTTGTAAAGCAATTCCGCGCGCACATACACCAAGTAAAGTACTCGGTGAAATGAATAAAGCGTCCTCTATTCTTAGAGACATTTTCAATGATACCTTTACGGGTATTACCGTGGATGACAATTTGCTTTTTAATCAAGTTAAAGATTATGTACATGAAATCGCACCTCACAAAGAGGCGATTGTGAAATATCACAATCCAAAAACTCCCATTTTTGAGAAATTTGGGATCGAAAGACAAATCAAGACTTCATTTGGAAAAACCGTTTCAATGGCGCGAGGCGCCTATTTGATTATTGAGCATACAGAAGCACTTCATGTGGTCGATGTCAATAGCGGAAACCGTTCTAGTAAAGAAAGAAACCAAGAAGCAACTGCATTAGAAGTTAATATCCTCGCTGCAACCGAACTCGCTCGCCAATTTAGATTGCGTGATATGGGTGGAATTATTGTAGTTGATTTTATTGATTTGAACAAAGCAGAAAATCGCAAAAAACTCTTCGACCATCTTAGAGATGAGATGAAAGACGATAGAGCCAAACACAAAATATTACCTCCCAGCAAGTTTGGGTTAATTCAAATCACAAGACAACGTGTTCGACCAGAAATGAACATTAAAACCAAGGAAGCTAATCCTAACGGTGCTAATGGTGCAGAAGTGGAAGCTCCCATTGTGTTGATTGAGAAAATTAATCACCAGTTGGATCAAATTATGAAAAAAGGCTATAAAAAAGTGACTTTAAACACACACCCTTTTATAGCAGCCTTTATTACAAAAGGCTTCCCGTCCATACGTACAAAATGGTATTTTGAACATAAAAAATGGGTTAAAGTAATGCCAAGAGATGCTTACACATATCTGGAATATCATTTTAAAAATGAAAATGGCAAAACCATTAAACTGTAAAAAAAGCCCCGCACGAGCGGGGCTTTTTTTTTTTTGGATTTTTTTACGCTCTGCCAAGTCTGTAGACTTCGAAGAGCGAGGGTCACGAGCAAAAGATGCTCGCGCTAGCAGGAGAGGACTTTTGTAAGTAAGCTTTTACTAGTAATTAATTTTATACGTCTTAAGTTTACATTTTATAAATTTAAGCAATTAATCAGAAAGAACAAAAGAGAGGAATAAGGTTAAGATATACGGAGAAGTTTATACTTCGTCAACATTGATAATCCCCCGCTCCCGCACGAATCTTTCGTGTGGTTTGCAAAATTTATTTGGAACGCGAATGGATTCGCGCACCAGCGGGGTTTTTTAATTAACTTAAACCTTTAAACTTAATTGGAAATCAAAAGGAAACCCAACATTAAAATTTCCTATGGCATCATTTTTAAATTTATATTCAGTTCCAACTGATAAATAAGAATTTGATGGTTTCTCAAAATTATTAAAAAGTTCTGGAAAATTAGAATTTATAATCGTTCGTGTTTGTATTCCAAAAAGAGTTGACCATCTATCTGATATGTCGTATTTTAATAATAAAGGAACTTCAAATGTATTAAAATCAAAGTTCTTTCTTATGGATAAACCATTTTGAAATGTAAATTTATCAGATAATTTAATATTATAAAAAAGACTTGCTTTATTGGGGCTATCTTTAATTTGAAATATCGATTCCTCTTGGTTTTGGTTTGAAAGAGTTTCTTCTTGAGCAAATCCAATAATTGTAAATAGATATATAAATATTAATAATGACTTCATAGTGACAAGATAACAATCTCTTAAATAAGGTGTTTTAGAATGTTTTAATCAAATTATTATATTAAAATCGATAACCTAAATGAAAACCAAATTTAGCAACAATGTCATGATCTGTTTTATCTGCATTAAATAAGAGTTTTCCATAGCCTGCATTAACTTCAAAGATAAAGCCATTTTTAGTAACCCATTTGCCTCCTAAACCTAAACCAACAGCAAAATCACTTACAGCAGAACCTTGGGACAAATTTCCTTCTATG
>Ga0115550_1001489_pt1 | contig 17448 bp, 17 predicted proteins | sample COGITO_mtgs_1005_FD_87177 | JGI IMG/M metagenome (GOLD analysis project Ga0115550, IMG submission 87177) | Pelagic marine microbial communities from North Sea - COGITO_mtgs_100511 | ecosystem: Environmental > Aquatic > Marine > Epipelagic | place: Germany:Helgoland, sampling site Kabeltonne... | reverse complement strand
GGGATGATTGCTACCAACATCGTTGGGTTAAGCCTTCTTATATGGTTTTATTGACAACTTTTTCCTCCCCCTATTCAAAAGATTTTTTACTTCCAGTTGGGAATCTAAGGGAACTGTCTGAAGGTGCTGACCGCTCAAATATCATTATTGTCACCAAATGTCCAAAAAATTTATCAGTGGAACAGCAGACTGATATTCGAAATCGTTTACAGCCAAAAAAGTATCAGCATTTGTTTTTCTCTTCGATTCGATATGCAGAGACAATTCAGGGAAAAAACAAACAATTGCCGCTGAGTGTGTTGGCCAAAATCCCTTTTTTATTGGTCACTAGTATTGCTGACGCCTCCCAATTGACTCATTATCTGAAGGGTAAATTTGAAGATTTTGAGCATTTATCCTACAAAGACCATCATTTCTTTACCGATGCTGATATCAAGCAAATTTTAGCAAAAAGTAATGGGAGGATGATATTAACAACCCACAAAGACTTCACCCGCCTTTCTCCACTATTAAATGCTGAAATTCTTTATTATTTGCCAATAGAAATGGAAATTCTAAATGGAGAGGGAGAAAAGTTGAATTCCTTAGTCAAAAAAGGAATGGGCCTAAATTAGTGAATGTGTTTGTGTGCCTTATAGGAGGAACGAACCAGTGCACCACTTTCTACATGGCGAAAGCCAAGATCTTTTCCAATGGCTTCATACTTTTCAAATTGTTCAGGTGTAATAAATTCTTTGACACCCAAATGCTTTTTAGAAGGTTGTAAATATTGACCAATGGTGACAACATCAACATCAGCATTTCTGAGATCATGCAGTGTTTGAATGACTTCATCTTCTTTTTCTCCTAGGCCAAGCATTATTCCAGATTTAGTTCTATTTACGCCCTGCTCTTTTAAGTATTTTAAAACGGCCATGCTTTGATCATACTTTGCTTGTATACGGACTTCGCGTGTGAGCCTTCGCACAGTTTCAATATTGTGTGAAACAACTTCAGGATGCACAGCAATGATCCTGTCTAAATTACGGTGATTCCCTTGAAAATCTGGAATCAAGGTTTCTAGCGTTGTGTTTGGGTTCATTCGACGAATAGCATTGATGGTTTCAGCCCAAATAATGGAACCACCGTCTTTTAAATCATCTCTATCTACAGAGGTAATGACGGCATGCTTGATTTGCATTATACGAATTGAATTAGCTACCTTTTCGGGTTCTTCCCAGTCAACCGTTTCTGGGCGCCCCGTTTTAACACCGCAAAAACCACAAGAACGTGTGCAGATGTTTCCTAAAATCATGAAAGTGGCTGTTCCTTCGCCCCAGCATTCACCCATATTTGGGCAACTTCCCGAGGTACAAATGGTGTTGAGATTATACTTGTCAACGAGACCACGTAGTTCGGTGTATTTCTTGCCTGTTGGTAGTTTTACACGTAACCATTTGGGCTTTTTAGTAATCGGTTGAGATTTGATTTCAGTCGGCATAAACATTCTTTCTGCTACAAATATACAAACTTAAATAACCATAAAAACAAAGCTAACCGCAAAAACTATCAGGAAAATCAATCCTAAAATACTCAAGCCTTTTAGCCCTTTTGAGGGTTGGAAAGACAGGGGCATGTGTTTGCTAGTAACCAATCTATAATTGAGAAAAGCGTAAAAAGGTGCAGTAAGAAAGGATAAGATAGTGGCAATCTGCACAAGGGTTCCCATTTCATTGCGTAAAAAAGAAAAAACACCAATTGTTCCCAAAGATAAAATTACAATCCAAAAGCGGAAATTTAATTGGGGCAACTTTGGAAGCAATAATTGACTTGCTTTTTCCATTGCACGAGGCGAGGCGTCCAAGGTAGTTAAGGTAGTACTGAACATGGTTGTAAAGGCCGCAATTACAATGAAAATATAAACAGCGTCACCAAGCGCTGAGGTGTAAAGGTCAATTAGTTGTTTGGCAAAAACACTTCCAGAATTTGAGAAAGAAGTTCCTGTTCCAAACATAACGTAGGTACCCAAGCCCATAAAACAAACGCCAAGGAAAAAGGTGACGAAATAGCCCACATTAAAATCAAATAAACCCTCTTTTAAACTGATATTTTTTGCTTTATTTTTTTCAACCATCCACAGCGATTGCCATACTGAAATATCCAAAGGTGCTGGCATCCAACCCATAAAAGCGGCCAAAAATAAAAAGGAACTACTGTTGGGAAAAATCTGAGTAAGCGGAATTGTTGAGGTGTTTTGTCCTCCGGCAATCAGTACCGCAGCAATGGTGCTTAGGGTAAGGATTATAATAATCCCTTTTATAATTTTATCAAGAAAAACATAACTTCCTTTCCACAACAGTGCAAGGCAAAATAGCGTAATTACAATACTCCATATAACAAGGCTAGTATTAATGCCAAAAAGAATGGAGGCTAAAGAAGCTGTTACTATAGTCACAGCTGTTTGGATGGTAAACATGGTTCCGAGACTGAGAATAAAATAAAGCCAAAGGTAGCCCTTGCCAAGGTCTGCATATCCATCAAGTAAACTCCTGTGTGTTGCCAAAGCATAGCGGGAACCAAATTGAAAAAAGGGGTATTTAAAGAGGTTGGATAAAAATAATGCCCAAAGTAGTCCCCATCCAAAATCTGCTCCAGCTCTTGTCGATTGAACCAAATGTGAAACGCCTATTGCAGCACCTGCAAAGAGTAATCCAGGACCAATTTTTTTAAGATTGATATCCATTTTCATTTATTTTTTGTGCCAATAGTTTTTTTGCTCGTAGCAAAGTAACCTTAACTGTGCTAATAGGAAGATCGGTTTGAATACATATTTCTTTATAACTCAATTCTTCAAAATAACGCAAACGCAAAACCTTGGCATAGGTTGGTTTTAATTCTTTTATTTTTTGAAGAAGTTCTTTCAGGTTTTGATTGGTAATCAATAAATCTTCTGGGGAAGGATTTTCATCTACAATGGTTTTGTAGTCATTATTTTCCATGGAGGTCGTTTGGAGTTGACTCTCTTTACTTTCTTTACGAAAATGATCTATTTGAAGATTTTTAGAAATGCTGATCAACCATGTTTTGAATTCAAAATCAGGGTTGTAGGTGTCAATTTTATCAAAGGCGCGTGCCAAAGATTTGAGGGCCAATTCTTCAGCTAACTGATCGTTTTGGGTGTTCTTTAGTAAATATCCATAGAGGTAATCCCAAAACGTATCATATAAAAATGCAAATGCACGTTGATCGTTTTGCTTGGCTTCAGTAATTGCTCGTTGAATATTGACCCCCTTCATTGAAACGAAGATACTTAAAAGTTGGCGAATGCTAAGAAGAAGAATTGCTCAGCGAAGGATCTTTGCATTCTTGTTCATCAGGAAGCTTCCCACAAAAACTGCAAGCTTCTCCTTCTTTGTTTAAAAAAGGGCTTTGGCTGGCACAGGTTCCTGCAAATTTTCCGTCTTTTTTCACCAAAATTTTTATGGCTATTCCGGCAAAAGCAAGTCCTAAAAGAAGGATACTAATTAAAGCTAATTTCATCGAACAAAAATAGTTCATTTTTCTCAATAATCCTCAACTTGAATTCTTTTGTAATTTCTTAAAAAAATCACCATCTATTACATAATCCAACCGTTTTGACACCTATACACTACCAGTGGTTACAATTACCATAATTTCCAATAAAAAATAAATCAATTTTGAAAAAAGAAGTTCATACTATATATAGTTTTTATGCTCACCGACAAGTCCACTTTTTTTTCTTCAATATCACTTTCTGACAAAGAAAGTATGGTTTTACGTTCCTATGCCCTAGGTATGGGTGACATTGCTATATGCAAAACACTTAAACTGTCGCGTATTCAATTGAATCAGATTGCACAAAGTTTACTGTATAAGTTTTGTGTTCAAAATCAATATCATTTGGTGAAGAAGGCTTATAGAGTAGGCTACTTGGATCGGTCAAATTTTATTCTAGAAGATATTAAAACAAAAACCCTAGTACAACTAAAAGATGGTAAAAACTGCTATGTCGTTCCGCGAAATAATCATCATATCACTGTTTTTAAAAAACCAGGCGGGGAACTAACAGAAGAAGTCGTCACTTTTTGGACTGCGGTAAACCGCTTTCGAAAAGAGGAGCCCGTTTATATGCAGCTCAAAAAGGATCAAGGAGAAGTGATTACTCATCTTCACATCAGCGATTTTTTCTTGCTGGGACTTGAGAAGGGAGTTGATGTCAAAACCCTTCCCAAAGAGACCTTATTTAAGCATCTCTACAGGGTTCAAAAGCTGTCGTCCAAGTACTACGAGTTTCGTAGTGCACACAAACAAATTAGTAATCATTTTGATTATCCAGATTATATACGCATCAATAATTTTGGTGATCGGAAAACAGGTTGGAAAACCTATAACCCTATAAAAGTAAAATTAAGTGTCACTGGTAAAATACAATTAGAATAATGCATTAAGAAGACTTTCTTTTCATGTAAAAGTCACAGTTTGTTTGTTTTTACAAACAAATTGCTTACCCCATTACAATTTCATAAATAAATATAGTGTTGTGGTTTGATTGAAGGTTATGGAAAGAAAGCTTCTTTTTTATGTCAAAACTGTCCAATAGATTTTGATAAAGTAAAAGCAGAAAACCGCCGCTACTGAAAACTTCAAAAACACACCGCTTAAAAAACCAATCAGAGATCCTAAGGCGGCTTTTAAGGCGAGTTTATTCGGTGTTTTGTTAAAGCGTTCTCCAATATATGCCCCTACAAATGGGCCAATAATTATTCCAAAGGGCCCCAAAAAAATTAGCCCCGCCAACAAACCTATTGTAGAACCGATAACCCCCTTTTTTGACCCACCAAACTTTTTAGTTCCTAGTGCTGGAATAATATAATCCAATAAAAAAACGGCAAGGGCAATAATAAAGGTTACAATCAAAAACGTTGAATTGTTTTCAATGCGACTACTTTGGTGGAGTAAAAGCAGTCCAACCCATCCAGTAATTGGGCCTGGGAGCACTGGAAGGAAACTACCAACTATGCCCAGTAGCACAAAAAATAGGCCTAAGAGTTCGAAGAGTAAATCCATGAATAGGTGGTTTTTGAGGTATTCGTTCAGTTATTAGAGCTTGAAAATAAAAAAAAGTGTAATTTTAAAGGGTATAATTCATAATTAACTTTTGCCATGAAAAAATCATTCTATATTCTACAATCTCTTTTTTTAATGTCTATTTTGGTGGGATGCGAGTATTTTTCTACTACAACCTATACGCCTCAGCAAATAAAAAAAGCTTCTGAATGGTCGACTGAAGATCAAGGGCCTAGTTTTGAAAGCTGTCAAGGTCTTTCTGCAGAAGAACAGTTTTTATGCTTTAAAGATACACTATCGCAGGCAGTTTATGACGCTTTAAATGCTGAAGAATTAATTGCTTCTGAAGCTTTGAATGAAGAAATTATTTTAATTATAACTATAGACAATGAAGGAAATTTAGCACTTGATTCTATTGAAAATAGAGCTAGTGTTACAAGCGCATTACCCAGCTTGACTGAAATCTTGACAAATGCTATTCTTTCTCTACCAAAAGCTATTCCTTCCACAAAAACCAATGTAGGTATATCTGTGGCTACTTCTATTAAACTTCCCATTCGGGTAGTAGCTTCGCCTCAGTAATTATGGCAGAACGCATTATCTTAGGGATTGACCCAGGGACTACCATTATGGGTTTTGGCTTGATAAAAGTTGAACACAAGAAAATGCATTTCATGCAACTAAATGAATTACAGTTATCTAAATACAAAGATCATTACCTAAAACTCAAATTGATTTATGAACGTACAATAGAGTTGATTGATAATTATCATCCAGATGAGATTGCTATTGAAGCCCCCTTTTTTGGAAAAAACGTTCAATCCATGCTAAAGCTCGGAAGAGCTCAAGGAGTAGCTATGGCAGCTGGCCTGTCTCGAGACATTCCTATTACAGAGTATTCTCCTAAAAAAATTAAGATGGCCATAACGGGAAATGGAAATGCGAGCAAAGAACAGGTGGCCAAAATGTTGCAAAGTCTTTTAGGGTTTAAAACTTTACCTAAAAATCTTGATTCAACTGATGGTCTGGCAGCAGCTGTATGTCATTTTTTTAATGCAGGCAAAGCCGATAGCACGGAACACTATACTGGATGGAAAGCTTTTGTAACCCAGAATCCCTCGAAGGTTAAGTAGCAAAATGAGCGCCATTTATTTTCATATTCCATTTTGTAAACAGGCCTGTCATTACTGTAATTTTCATTTTTCAACCTCCCTCAAATACAAGGCAGAAATGCTTGAGGCCCTGACATCCGAAGTTTTTTTACGAACTGATGAGCTTCCAAAAGAACCCTTAAAGAGTATTTATTTTGGAGGAGGAACACCCTCCATGCTTTCACCAACTGAAATTGAGACTTTATTGAATTCGGTTAGTACTCATTTTTCACTTGATTCCAATGTGGAAATTACCCTGGAAATGAATCCAGATGATTATGCGCCAAATTATTTAAAGGATATAAAATCTGCAGGTGTTAATCGTTTAAGTTTGGGGGTGCAATCATTTTTTGATGAAGAACTTAAGTTAATGAATCGAGCGCATACTGCGCAGGAGGCCTATTTGATCATGGATGAGGTTAGCCGTAATTTCGATAATTATTCAATGGATTTGATTTATGGAATGCCCTACAGTAGTGTGGCAAGTTGGATGAAAAATATTGAGATCGCTTTAGGGTTTACACCCCCACACATATCTAGTTATGCCTTAACGGTTGAACCCAAAACGGTCTTGGAAAACCAGGTAAAGAAAGCAAAGGTTGAATTGTTGGATGAAGAGATTGTCCTGACCCAATTCAATGTACTTGTTGAACAACTTACCCAAAAGGGTTTTGAACATTATGAGGTATCTAACTTTGGGCAAGAGGGCTTTCATTCGGTGAACAATTCTTCCTATTGGCAAGGGAAACCTTATCTAGGGATAGGTCCTTCTGCCCACAGTTTTTACGATAACCAACGGAGCTGGAACATCAATAACAACAAGAAATACCTGGAAGGAATTACCCAAGGGTCTTTGTCTATAGAACGTGAAAGACTCACATTGATCGATCAATACAATGAGTTTATCATGACTGGCTTACGTACTTCGAAAGGAGTTGCCCTAAATGATATTCAAGCTCGTTTTGGCGTGCGATTTGCAGGTCTTTTTGAGCAACAGCTAGAAAAGCATCTACTTCAGCAAAACCTTTTTTGGGATGGCGATACAGTTAAAGTTACTCAAAAGGCTCGGTTTCTAGTCGATGGAATAGCTTCGGACCTATTTCTTTTAAACCGCTAGTTTTCTTCTTTAGAAAGTTCGACAAAGTTCTTGTAAAACAATGGAATGGTTTCTATGCCTTTGTAAAAATTAAACAGGCCAAAATGTTCATTGGGAGAATGAATAGCGTCACTGTCTAAACCAAAGCCCATTAAGACGCTTTTTGCTCCAAGTACTTTTTCGAATAAGGGGACAATGGGTATACTCCCTCCATCCCTTTGTGGGAAGGGATCCACACCAAAACTAGTTGCATAAGCTTTGTGAGCAGCCTTGTAACCTATATTGTCAATTGGTGTAACATAGGGTTCTCCACCATGATGGGCAATGACCTCTACCTTCACACTTTTGGGCGCAATGGCTTTAAAGTGCTTTTCAAAAAGTTCTCCTATTTCCTCCCAATCTTGATTGGGAACCAAGCGCATTGAAATTTTTGCATGTGCCTTGCTAGCAATTACTGTTTTCGCTCCTTCTCCTGTATATCCTCCCCAAATACCATTTACGTCTAGGGTAGGACGAATGGATTGTCTTTCAGCTGTTGAGTAACCTTCTTCTCCATGTATATCTGCAAGATCAATTGCTTCGATATACTCTTTCAAATCAAAAGGTGCTTTAGCCATTTCAGCGCGTTCTTCATTGGTTAGGGCGACAACTTTGTCATAAAAGCCGGGAATAGTAATTCTGTTCTTGTCATCTTGGAGTTCCGCTATCATCTTAGCCAAGATATTGATTGGGTTCGCTACAGCTCCTCCATAAAGTCCTGAGTGAAGGTCTCGATTTGGTCCAGTGACAGTAACTTCCATATAAGATAATCCTCGAAGTCCGGTTGTAATCGAGGGTTGGGAATTACTGATCATTCCAGTGTCAGAGATCAAAATGATATCACAAGTTAGACGCTCTTTGTGCTTATTAATAAAGGCTTCTAAATTATCACTTCCTACTTCTTCTTCACCTTCAATCATGAATTTAACATTGCAGGGCAATTGGTTGTTTTGTATCATCCATTCAAAGGCTTTTACATGCATATACATTTGCCCCTTGTCGTCACAAGCTCCGCGGGCAAAGATCGCTCCTTCTGGATGAATATCTGTAGGCTTTATGACTGGTTTAAAGGCAGGACTATCCCAAAGCTCAAGGGGATCTGGAGGTTGAACGTCATAGTGTCCATAAACCAATACAGTGGGAAGAGAGGGGTCAATTATTTTTTCTCCATAAACAATGGGATACCCCGCTGTGGTTTCAATTTTTACTGAGGTGGCCCCTGCCTCTTCAAGAGATTTTGCTACCCATTTTGCCGCAGCATGCACATCATTTGCATAGGCTGAGTCGGCACTAATTGATGGAATTTTGAGTAAATCAATTAATTCATCGAGATAGCGTTTTTTGTCTTCTTGGTTGAGTTGAATCATTGTTTAGGTGGTTTAAAAATGTTTCTTGCAAAGATTTACGTTTTTTAGGAAGTAAAAAATATTTTTAATAAAAACTTACTTATATTTGCACCCGTCTAAAGCCAACTGCGGGTGTGGTGAAATTGGTAGACACGCTAGATTTAGGATCTAGTGCTTCACGGCGTGGGGGTTCGAGTCCCTTCACCCGCACTCAAACCTCTATAGCTTTTGTTATAGAGGTTTTTTTAATTTAAAGCATGCGTTATTCAAAACGACAAATAATTCGATTTTTCATCCTTGCTGTTGCTGTTGCTGGAATGCTCATTCGATTTTGGGATACACTTCAGGTTTTACTAATCGAATTTAACACCTAATTTTTATGGCAGAGGAAATGATAAGAGGAAAGGATGTATTAACAGGTTGTTTTTTTACAGGTTGTGCGTGCTTCCTAGTAGGAACACTATTGTTGGTGCTGTTTGTTTTTCACGATTCTATTTTTTAACCCGAAAGTTCTCGAGTTTTATATCATCTAATCCTTTGTGATCGAAAGGATATTCCATATCATCTTGAATGTTATAAAGTGAAATCAATATGAATTCACTTAAGATAACGACAAAATAGGTAATCCAGGCTGGATTGTCTAGACCAATTTTATTGATAATTGTTGGTGTGTAAATGATTGGAAAAATATAGATAAATACTTTACAATAGGCTTTTAAGCTAATTGGTGTTCTGTGAATGTGGATGGCCAAAGCATTTTCCATACCCTCGTGTACCTTTTGAATAACACCGTTGATTTTGGTTCGTAAACCATTTGATATGGTTTCAGGATTTCTTTCCATATAGCTTACTAAGTCCTGAAATGAGCCATCCAAAGCCTCTTTGTTAGGAGTTGCTCCTTCCAAGAGTTCGATAAAACGGTCGGAGATAGATGCACATAAATCAAATCCCTCTTGTTGTTCTTCTTTCGACATTTTATTGTTTGCCCCAATGAGGTACTGAATAGCAATCAATGCACTTTTCATTTTACTCAAATGTTCTAATGCCTTTTCTCGTCGTTTAAACGCTCCACGAATAGCAAAAACCAATGGGAAGATGATGGCTATACTGATTAAGGTTAGGTCAATGTTATATATAATTCCTTTAGTATAACAGAAATAGGGTACAACCAATGAAATGATTAAAGTGATCAGTGTTCGTTGGTTGATAATGGAGAAATATTGTTTCACTATTGAATTATTGTTTATCTTTATTAAACTTACTAACTATATTTATCGCAATATATGAAACAATTTATAATACTTTTCTTTTGCTCACTAATAATGTTTGCACAAGAAACCAACGACAAATTATTCTCTTCTACTGGTGTGATAGAAGCGAAGATGAGCTTTTCGCCAAAACTGATTCGGAAAATAAAGAGTGATACAGTTTATGTGGATACTCAATTTCAATACAAGACAGAAGGACAGTGGAATGAGATGACTATTGGAATTCGCGCACGAGGAAACTTTAGACGATCTACTTGTTACTATCCTCCGATTAAAGTTGACTTAAAAAAGAAGCAGGTTAAAGACACTTATTTCAATGGGCAGAAAAAACTAAAACTAGTTTTACCATGTCTGCAAGAAAGAGATAAAAATGATAATATCTTGAAAGAGTTAATGGTCTATAAACTCTTTGAATTGATTACGCCCTACCACTTCAAAACACGTCAATTATCAGTGGAATTTACTGACCTAAATAAGAAAAAACCTGTAACCGAAAACATCAATGCTTTCTTGATTGAAGATGATAAAAAGGTTGCAAAACGACATGAAGGAAAAGTGTTTGAACGGTATATTCACCCATTAGCCATGGATAGCGATGCATCTATTCGAAACGCAATGTTTCAATATATGATCGGAAATACAGATTTCTCTGTGGCCTATCAGCACAATGGAAAACTACTGTATATTGACAAGAAAATCATTCCATTACCCTATGATTTCGATATGTCTGGATTCATTAACCCAAGCTATGGTGTTGTAAATCAAACCCTCAATATCTCTTCTATCCGCGATCGAAAATATAGAGGTTTTAAAAGAGATGATAAAGATTTCTATGCCGTCAGGGATGTGTTTATTGGCCAAAAGGAAGCCATGTTTGCCATCTTATCCAACTACCAAGCAAGCTTTGAGAATCCTAGTGAATTTACTGAAGCGAAAGAATATTTAATGAGCTTCTTTGAGGTCATTGAAAATGAAGCCAGCTTCAAAAAGAATGTGATCGACCAAGCACGAACGAAATAAAAAAATTACTGTTAAGGTGTTTTATTGAGCACCTTGAGCATTTTGTCAAAAATAGCGGTGTTTTCATAAATACCGCTAAATTGATTAGCCCCCACTCCCATAGCGAAAACAGGAACCATAGCTGCGGTATGCCCCAGGGTAACAAAGCCACCTTCAGGTTTAAATGTTTTAATGTCTCCAGAAGTTATTCCTAGTCCTCCAGTTTCGTGGTCAGCAGTTACGATCAAAAGCGTGTTGGGGTTTTCTTTCACGAATTTAACGGCAACGCCAATTGCTTTATCAAAATCAAGGAATTCACTCACAACATAATCCAGTTCATTTGCATGGCCACCCCAGTCGATTTGTGATCCTTCTATCATCAAGAAAAAGGGTGTATTTTTTTTAGCAGTTAATTTATTTAACATGCTTTTTACAGCTTCGTCCAGTGCAGGTCTTCTACCGTCCAATATTCGTTCGGGTTCATCATTGCTGGTGAAATATCCAATACGCTCTGCTGTAGCCTCATCAAATGAAGTTAGATTTTTTGGAAACGACCAATCTTGCATTTCATTGAGCAGGTCTCGTTTATCGTCTCTTTTAATGAAATGTTTTTTTCCACCACCAATAAAATAATCCACTTTACTTTCACTAAGTTGAAGTGCAATATCTTGGTATTTCCTTCGTGAATTAACCTTGGCGTAAAAAGAAGCTGGCGTAGCATGAACTATACTCGAGGTTGCAATTAATCCCGCAAGATATTTTTGTTCTTTGCAGTATTCAAGAATGGAGGTTGATTTTTTGTTTTGCATACTAATTCCAATCACACCATTCAATGTTTTCACCCCAGAGGCCATGGCAGTTCCACTAGCAGCAGAATCTGTTACCAGGGCATTTGAAGAATGTGTTTTTGCTAGACCAATGGTGGAGAATGCCTCAAGATTGGTTTTGTTTCCGTTGGCATACATTCCAGCGGTGATTTGTGTAAGGCCTGTTCCATCGCCAATTATGAGGATTATATTGGTTGGTAACACTTTTTGAGCTTTGCTAAAAAAAAGCCCTCCAAACAGAATAACAGAAAGTAGGGGTAATCGCATAAAAAATAATTTGACCTCAAATTTACGATTTAAAGCGTAACAAGGCATTTGTTTGGGTAATTTTTAGCCTTTTTGTTTTAAGATTTAATATTTTAGGGTTAACAGTCAATAACACAATATTGATGAATTGTAAAGAGGGCTCGATGTGGGTAATTTTTGACGCCTATGAAACATATATAATATCTCAAAAAAAGGACGCTTCTCGCTGATTAGTAAAAAAGAGTTTCATTTATAAGCTGTATATTTTCTTTTCATAATACTTCCATTGAAGATAGTTTAAATGCAATTCTCTTTTTTTAACTTTGTAAAAAATTGAAACATGGAACCCATCCGTATGGTAGACCTCAAAGGTCAGTATAGATTCATTGAGCCAGAGGTAAGAAAAGCATTGGATGAAGTCTTGAATACGACCTCCTTTATTAATGGTCCTGCCGTAAAAGATTTTCAGGCAGATTTGGAAAAGTACCTAGACGTTAAACATGTAATTCCCTGCGCAAATGGAACTGATGCGCTACAAATTGCTTTGATGGGGCTTAAGCTTCAACCCGGGGATGAAGTTATAACCGCTGATTTTACTTTTGCAGCTACTGTGGAGGTAATCTCACTTTTGCAATTAGTTCCTGTTTTGGTCGATGTTGATGCCAAAAGCTTTAATATTGATCCAATTGCCGTTGAGGCTGCCATTACACCAAAAACAAAAGCAATTATTCCTGTTCATCTATTTGGTCAAGCAGCCGATATGGATGCCATCAATGCGATTGCTGAAAAGCATGATCTTTATGTTATTGAGGATAATGCCCAGGGTATTGGATCTACTTATACACATGCAAATGGAAAAACAGCAAAAACAGGAACCCTAGGGCATGTGGCTGCTACCTCTTTTTTCCCTTCTAAAAATTTAGGCGCTTATGGTGACGGTGGAGCAATTTTCACCAACGATGATGAGCTTGCACACTTCATTCGAGGCATTGTAAATCACGGAATGTATGAGCGTTATTATCACGATGTAGTGGGGGTGAATTCTCGTTTGGATACTATGCAAGCTGCTGTGTTAAAAATTAAACTACAATACCTAGATTTTTACAACGAAAGAAGAAAAGAAGCGGCAATCCGCTATACCTCTTTATTGAAAGACCATCCGAATATCCTCACACCCCATCGTGATGCAGATTGCTCTTCGCATGTGTTTCACCAATATACCCTCCGTATCATAAATCATGACCGAGATGGTTTGGTAAAGTTTCTGAATGAAAATGAAATTCCCTGTGGTGTATACTATCCGGTTCCTTTGCACAGCCAAAAGGCCTATGCAGATCCGGGTGTAGACGAAAGTCGTTTTCCTGTCACCAACCAATTGGTCAAAGAAGTCATATCTCTGCCCATGCACTCAGAATTAAGTGAGGAGCAGCTTTTATTTATAAGCAATAAAGTGTTGGAGTACTTAGGCTAATTCACCAAGAAATCGATCGCTTTCTCCAAGACTTCCGGAACCCGTAGAATTTTGTAGTGTCCACTGCCTTCAATTTCAATCAATTTGGCCACGGACCATTTTTCAGCCACCTCTTTAGATTTTTCAAAGGGAAGAACTCGATCATTTTTGTCATGTAGAAGCAATGCTTTTTGGATACTTGCTTTTTGGGCATAGTCTTCAACATTTACTTCGTCTACTTTAACATCATGAGAGGCCTCTATTTTATTTATCAACCGATCAACGATCGAATTTGGGAGTCCAATTTGCGCTGTTATTTCTTCTAGTCGTTCTCTAAATTTATTGGGTACAGTAAAACCAACATACCGATCGATCTTAATTTCTGGATGAGACCCCAGGGCAATGAGGGAAGCAACACTACCAAAAGAATGACTCACTACTTGGGTGATATTGAATTTTCGCAGCAATGTTTCGACAAGATTAGTGAATTCAAAAGAGTTGGTAGGCCCTTTGCTACTTGCGCCATGCGAAGGACCATCAAAGGCATGAACCGTATAATTGTGCTGAATTAAGCGCTGAATTAAATCGGCAAAGTTCCCTGCATGCCCTTCCCAGCCGTGAACAAGTAAGATGTGTTTTTCACCATTTCCCCATTTATACAACTGAATATTGAAGTCTATGTAAGCGAAGTTTTCCTTCTGGGCTTTTTCCAATTGATCCTTTTCATGTGAACGAATCTTATACAGCATTGGCGTTGTTAAAAATGCAAATGCCTTACGGACAAAATAATTCGGAAATAGAGAGGCGAGTAGCCAACGTATTTTTTTCTTCAAAGTTGTACACTAGTAATTTGTTGCAAACATACATTAGAAATAGTTATCTTCAACCTAGAAAATTTAATGATGAAAAAAATAAGCACATTCCTATTATTCTTTTTTACACTCTCTATTACTGCGCAAACAACATATCTGCATTGTGGTCAAGTCTTTGACAGTAAAACTGGGAAGATTAAAAATGAACTCACCATAATTGTTGAAGGACAAAAAATAGCAAAAGTGGAAAAGGGTTACATAGCTCCCCCCATTGGTGCTACTGTCGTGGATTTAAAAAACAAAACAGTTTATCCGGGTTTTATCGATATGCATGTGCATATAGAATCGGAATCCAACCCGAAGACTTATTTGAAGAAGTATCAACTCAATCCTGCAGATATTGCCTATGATGCAGCCGTTTATGCCGAACGTTCTTTGATGGCTGGTTTTACAGCTTTGCGTGACTTGGGTGGTTCTGGGGTCAATATTGCTTTGCGCAATGCCATAGAGAACGGTAAAGTTCCAGGCTCACGTATTTTTACAGCGGGAAAAACCCTGTCTTCTACGGGTGGTCATGGAGACCCAACCAATGGAAATAAAGGAACTATTCAAGGAGATCCTGGACCAAAAGAAGGGGTAGTGAACTCTCCAGCTGATGCGCGAAAAGCAGTTCGTCAACGTTATAAAAATGGCGCAGATTGGATTAAGATTACAGCCACTGGAGGGGTCTTAAGTGTTGCCAAAAGTGGTGAAAATCCACAATTTACAGCAGAAGAAATCTTGTCCATTACATCTACAGCTAAGGACTATGGGATGCAGGTGGCAGCTCATGCACACGGAGACGAGGGCATGTATCGCGCAGTAGCAAACGGTGTCAAAACAATTGAACATGGTACCTTGATGAGTAAAAGGACAATGGAATTAATGATTGAAAAGCAATCTTACCTAGTGCCGACAATAACCGCAGGGAAGCAGGTGGTAGAGAAGGCTAAAGTCCCCGGTTATTTTCCCGACATCATTGTACCGAAAGCACTTAGCGTAGGGCCCAAGATACAGGCCACATTTAAAAAAGCATATGCTCTTGGAGTTCCCATTGCTTTTGGAACAGACGCTGGTGTTTTTCCACATGGGCTTAATGCAAAAGAATTTGGCTATATGGTTGAAGCAGGAATGCCCGCAAGTGAAGCGCTTCAGGCAGCAACAATTGTTAATGCAGCTCTATTGGGACAATCCGATCAATTGGGACAAATCAAAGCAGGTTTTTATGCAGACATCGTAGCCTCCAATAAAAATGCTTTGGAAGATATAAGCACCCTAGAGAATATCACATTCGTGATGAAAAACGGAGAGATTTACAAGCAGTAAACACCCAGCAGATTTAAGTTAATCGATTGTTCCTGAGTTTATTTCAGCAGAGCGATCGATTTTTTTTACCAAACCTTGAAGTACTTTTCCGGGACCAACCTCAGTAAAAAGGCTGCTACCATCAGTCAATAATTGTTGTACGGTTTGAGTCCATTTAACGGGAGCAGTCAATTGAGCGATAAGGTTGATTTTTATTTCGTCTGCCGCTTCAATCCCCTTGGCTACCACGTTTTGATATACTGGGCAAATAGGAGAAACAATTGCTGTTGCTTCAATTGCTGTTGCTAATTTTGTTTTAGCGGGCTCCATTAAAGGAGAATGAAATGCTCCCCCTACAGGAAGCGGGAGTGCACGTTTTGCACCAGCTGCTTTCATGGCTTCACAGGCAAGTGTAATGGCGTTTGTTTCACCCGAGATGACCAATTGACCCGGGCAATTGTAGTTGGCTGCAACCACAATTCCTGGAGTTTCTTTACAGACGGTTTCAACGACCTTATCTTCTAGTCCTAGAATAGCTGCCATTGTTCCGGGGATTTCGTCGCAGGCATTTTGCATGGCCAGCGCACGTTGATGCACTAACTTTAATCCGTCCTCAAAAGTCAAGGCTTTTGCCGCTACAAGTGCAGAAAACTCACCTAAGGAATGTCCTGCAACTGCATCGGGCTGAAATTTAGTTCCCATAACAGTACTCAAAATTACCGAGTGTAAGAAAATGGCAGGTTGGGTAACCTGCGTTTGTTTGAGTGCTTCGGCATCTTCACCAAACATAATATCTGTAATGGAAAAGCCGAGAATTTCATTGGCTTGATGGAACATTTTTTTTGCTTGAGCTGATGCTTCATAAAGGTCTTTTCCCATACCGGGGAATTGAGCTCCTTGTCCAGGAAATAGAAATGCGTGCATATTGTTTTATTTTTTTTCGTAAGTCAAATACGAATAGTTATACGGCTGGTCATTGGTTGCAATTACGTCTTCTTGGGTTACAATTGTCCATTTGTTCGCATCTATGGAAGGGAAAAAGACATCGGCATCAAAATCATGATGAACACGGGTTAGTTCAATTCGATCACATCTATCCATAAATAGACGATAGATCTCTCCACCACCAATAATAAAAGGCTGTGTGTCTTCTTCAACGAGCGATAATGCTTCCTCGACAGTTCGGGCAACAATAGCTCCTTCGGGTTGGTAGTCTTTTTTCTTGGTTAAAATTATATTGGTACGGTTGGGTAATGCTTTAGGCATGGACTCGAAGGTCTTTCGTCCCATGACGATGGCATGACCAGAAGTCAATCGTTTAAATCGTTTTAAGTCCTCCGAAATATGCCAAATTAGGTCATTGTCTTTTCCTAAGGCATCGTTTTTTGCAGCTGCGGCAATCATTGTGAGTGTTTGTTTTGCAGGCATAGAGGTTGTTTTGCGTTGATCTTCTTCCTCAGTATTGAGTAAAAGATCGTTGTTTTTGTATCTTATTTCTTGAGCTGTCAAGGTAGTTCTAGTAGTATTTATTCGAGCAAAAATAAACCATATTATTGGATAGAAAACACTTTTTTAAAAAAGTTCATTTTGATTAAAACCCGTACATTTAGATAAAAGATTTGATGCGTTCACATTTCCCTATCCTTGATTCCTGTGTTTATTTGAATACAGCCTATACAGGCCCTCTTTCTTCCCCACTAATGGAGTGGAGAGCTAAAGACGATATTTCTTTCCTAGAGCTTGGAGATCACTACAAGACTAAACTGGAAAAACAGTATTATGGTGAAGCGAGAAATGCATTGT
>Ga0115550_1001481_pt1 | contig 17524 bp, 14 predicted proteins | sample COGITO_mtgs_1005_FD_87177 | JGI IMG/M metagenome (GOLD analysis project Ga0115550, IMG submission 87177) | Pelagic marine microbial communities from North Sea - COGITO_mtgs_100511 | ecosystem: Environmental > Aquatic > Marine > Epipelagic | place: Germany:Helgoland, sampling site Kabeltonne... | reverse complement strand
TGGAGAAACAGGGGATAGCGGTACGCGCCTATGGTGGGGCCCTCTTGTGTGAGCCGAATCAGGCAGTGCCCGAGCGGACTATCGCCGACAAGAGCGTGCTCAACACACCGGTCAAGCAGCGTATTGGCGCCATGGCGGCGAGTCTGGTACAGGCGGGAAGTCGTCTCATTCTTGACTCGGGAACCACCACACTGGAGGTAGCGCGTCACCTGCGCGAGCACCAGGAGATAGTGGTGATGACCAACGGCATGAACGTGGCGGATGCACTGCTGGAGGCGGAAGGGGTTGAGCTGCTGATGACGGGGGGACATCTGCGCCGCAAGTCCCTCTCCTTTTATGGTGCCCAGGCGGATCAATCCTTGCAGAACTACCATTTTGACCTGCTGTTTCTCGGGGTCGATGGCATCGATCTGGAGCGTGGCGTCAGTACCCATCATGAAGATGAGGCACGTCTCAACCGCTGTATGTGCAAGGTAGCCGAGCGGATCATAGTGGTGACCGATTCCAGCAAGTTTGGTCGGTTGAGCCTGCACAAGATCATCGATACCCAGCGCATCCACACCCTGATCACCGATGATGCCATTGCGGCCGAGACGCTGGCGGGGTTGCGTCAGACGGGGATAGAGGTGTTGCTGGTGCCGGCCTGATCCGGGCAGTGAAAAGGGAGTGAGAAAGAGGGATGCCATGGCATCCCTCTTTCGTTGTCAGGAGACAGGCTCAGCCAGGCTCGGGGAAGTAACGTTCCAGCAGGGCGGTGAGGATGGCCTGGCTCTGCTCGTCGGGCTCGCCGCTGACCAGGGCCGGGCGGAAATGGAGCTGGAAGGCGCGCAGGGCGGCGCGGCTCTGCTCATCCCAGGTGCCGCTGGGGGCGATCCCATAACCGTAACGGGCGAGTTGCTGTTGCCAGGTGAGGGCATTCCAGGCGGCTGCTGGCTGTTGGCGCAGTGCTGTGACCCTGGCTTCATCAGGCCAGGCGCCGACCCCGTAGTGCAGGGCGAGCTCGCGCCAGGGGAAGTGGGGGCCGGGATCCTGCTTGCGCTCGGGGGCGACATCGCTGTGGGCCAGCACCTGGGTTGGCGGAATCCGGTAGCGTTGCACCAGCTTCTGGGTAAGGGCGCCGATGGCGGCGATCTGCGCCTGGGTGTAGGGCTGCCAGCGCCGCTGGTGGGCGGGTAGCAGCGCATCTTCCGGCGGATAGCCCAGGTTGACGATTTCGATGCCGAGGGAGCTGGCGTTGAGCCCCGCATACTGGTGCCAGCGACTGCGGCCCGCATGCCAGGCGCGCTGGCTGTCGGGCACCAGTTGGTAGACGGGCAGTGGTGTCTGGTCGGTGTCGCGGGGGATCAGGTAGTGAGCGCTCACCTGATGGGCCGGTTCGGTCAGCAGGCGCAGTGAGTTTGCATCATCTTCATCGGTGTAGTGCAGGATCAGGAAGGCGATGCGTTCATTCTGGCTGGCGCTGGGGTAACGGGAAGAGAGCTGATAGGGGGCAGGCTGGCAGGCGCTCAGCAGCAGTATGAGGCAGAGTGACCATAACCGCAGCCAGATAGCCCTGTTCGCACCCGGATCGGGAAGGCGCGACGGCCAGCGCCGCCCACTGGCCAGCGGGACACGGGCTGACAGTGAGCAGATACGCTGGCCCATGACTCAGGCGCGGTACTTGGCGGTGAGGCCGATGAGGAAGTTGCGCAGGATCTGATCCCCGCAATCCTGATAGTGCTTGTGATCCTTGGAGCGGAACAGGGCACTCAGTTCGGACTTGGAGAGGTTGAAGTCGGCGAGCTTGAGGGTGCCGAGCATGTCCTCTTCTTTGTAGTTCAGGCCGATGCGTAGCTTGCGCAGTATCATGTTGTTGTTGATCCGGTTCGGGATCACCTGGGCCGGGGCATCTTCCCGCACACCGCGGCGCGCTATGATGAAGCCGTCGAGGAACTGGCTCAGGGCGGCATCGGGACAGGCGACATAGCCCGCTTCTTGCTCTTCCCCTTCAGCCGCCTCTTTCATCAGCCAGCTGTGCAACTGGGCGTGAGTGACCGTCAGATTGCCTTTGGCAAACATCTCGACCATCTGGTCGTTGCTGATGGTGAGGGCGTAGCGCAGACGGCGCAGAATATCGTTGTTGGTCATGTTGACTCCTGTAGAAACGGCGCAACTTTATCATCTGGCGCGCCCCGCGTCAGAAAAAGCAGGGCCGACTCTGTTCATTAACGGAGGCTGATAGCGGCTACCAACCGGCACCACGCTGCATCCTCGGCATTCAGGCGAGGTAAAGGGGCGCCTCCCGACGCACCTGCTCCATCGCATCCTGCAACTCCAGCAACTCGGGCTCCAGCTCGCTGACCGGCACCCCGTCGCGCAGCTGTTGCTCCAGCTGGGAGAGCAATCGTTGCAGGCCGGGCACCCCGGAATAGGCACAGCCGCCATTGAGGCGATGCAGCTGTGCCAGCACCTCGGCATCCTCCACCTGACCGGCGAACGCAGCCTCCAGAACCGGGTCCACCTCATCGAAACTGGCCATCAGCATGGTCAGCATCTCTTTGGCGAGATCCAGCTTGCCGGCCGCCTGACGCACCGCCAGGGACCAGTCGATCTGCTGATCCCCGTGATTCTGGTGACGACGGTGGGCGAAGTCGGTGATCAGCTGGGCCAGCATGCTCTCGTCGATGGGCTTGGCCAGATAGTCATCCATCCCCTGCCGGATCAGCCGTTCCCGCTCGCCGGGAATGGCGTGGGCAGTGACCGCCACTATGGGCGTCTCAGTGTTGAGGGACTGGCTGCGGATCGCCTGGGTGGCACTGATGCCATCCATGATCGGCATCTGTATATCCATGAAAATGATGTCGAACGGCTGACTCTGGGCCAGTCTGACGGCCTCCTTGCCGTTCTTGCACACCACCACCTGGCTCACCATCTCCTTGAGCATGGCGGCGATCAGCTTGAGATTGGCCGCATTGTCGTCCACCGCCAGCACCTTGATCGCCTGCACGCTGCGTGGGGAGGGGGTGGGCAGCGGCGCGCTCTTGGTCGCCTCGGGGGAGAGCAGGGCGTGCAGCAGCTTGCGGTGGTTGGTTGGCTTGGAGAGACAGTGCTGGGCGCCGTGGGCCAGCATGGCCTCATAGAGCGATGGCTCGTGGCTGCTGAGCAACACTATGGTGTTCTGCTGGCCGTCCAGCGCATCGAGGCGAGCGATCACCTGCTGCGGAGTGTGCAGTGTGCTGCTGCCGATGATCACCATGTCCTGATTGCTCATCTCGGGCCAGATGGTATCGATGGCGAGAGATTGCACATCCAGCTGCCATTCGGCCAGCAGGGCACACAGGGAAGAGTGGCTGAAGGGATCCGGCTCCAGCAGCCAGACCCGCTTGCCCTGAATGCGATCCAGCGGCAGCTTCTCGGTCTGGGGCAGGGGAGAGACGTCCATATCCAGGCTGAAGGAGAAGATGGACCCCTTGCCCAGCTCGGATTCAAAACGTATCTGACCTCCCATCTGCTGTACCAGCTTCTGGGTGATGACCAGACCCAGGCCCGTGCCGCCATAACGGCGCGAGATGGAGGAGTCGGCCTGATTGAAGGCCTGGAACAACTGGCGCTGCTGCTCTTCAGAGATGCCGATACCGGTATCGCGGATCAGTACGTTGAGCCGCACCTTGTTGCCGTTGCTGCCGCCGGTCTGCTCTATGTGCACATCCACGTTGCCACGCTCGGTAAACTTGATGGCGTTGCCGGCGAGGTTGGTCAGCACCTGCTGCAGGCGCATGGGATCGCCAGTGAGATAGTCCGGCACCTCGGCATCTACCTGCAGGGAGAGTTCGAGCTGCTTGTCGTGAGCACTGGGGCCGAGCAGGTGCATGGTCTCGTTGAGGGTGTCGCGCAGGCTGAACGGGATATGCTCCAGCTGCAGCTTGCCTGCCTCCAGCTTGGAGAAGTCGAGGATGTCGTTGATGATGCCTAGCAGGTTGCGGGCCGACTTCTCTATGGTCTGCATGTAGTCGGTCTGGCTCGGCGTCAGCGCCGTCTTGAGCAGCTGGCGGGTGAAGCCGATGACGCCATTGAGCGGGGTGCGCAGCTCATGGGACATGTTGGCCAGGAACTCGGATTTGACCCGCGCAGCCTCCTGTGCCCGTTTCTTGGCCATGTCGAGCTCGACGTTCTGGATCTCTATCTGTTCAAGTGTTTCCCGCAGATCCGAGGTCGCCTGATCGATATTCTGCTGCATCTCCTCATGATATTCGGAGAGCGCCTTGGCCATGGCGTTGATGCCGTTTTTCAGCATGTCCAGCTCGCCGGTGAGCTGGCCGCTGACCCGGGTGTCGAGGCGACCCTCCCTGATCTTGTGCACCGCCTGCACCATATCGGTGATGGGCTGGGTCACGCTCTTGACCAGCCTGAAGCCAAACAGGGTACTGAAGGCGATGCCGATGAGCACCATGATCACCGCGAAGAAGGTGTCGCGATACTGCAGGATCATGGCCCTGTCCGTAGTCATCTGCATGGAGATGTAGCCGATCATCGGCGGCTCCACATCGCTGGGCAGCGGGAAGCCATCCATGCTGGTTTCGGCCTGGATCGGGGTACGCAATATGATGTCGTCACCGTACAGGGTGACGCTGGTCAGCTCGGGGATCTGGCTGCCATCGGGCAGCCGCAGCCGGGTGAAGTCCCTGTGATAGTTGGACGTCACGAACAGCTGGTTGTCCTGGGTGAAGACGGCGATGGACTTGATGAGCGGCGAGTTTTTGCGGTGGGTCAGGCCTATCAGCCGCTTGAGCGACTCGCGACTGTGCTGGGTCATGCCGTATTCACTGGCGATGGCCAGGGGCTCTATGATGTTGATGCCCTGATCGATCAGGTTGTTTTCCAGCTGCTGGTAGCGGTGGAAAGTAAAATAACCTGCCATCAGGCCGCCAATGATCAGGGTCGGCAATATGGTAAAGGCCAGTACACGGGCTCGAAGGCCGTACTTGGTCATGCGGATAGTCCCCCGATCATCCGGGTTGGCAATAGGGTCAACGACAGTGGGCGGGCCCGCAGGCCGGATTTGGTCATACTATTATTCTTGTGGGACAATAGCCTGCTGCAGATTCCACAATCATGACATAGCCACCTATAGGCACCAAGTTTTATGGCCCAGTTTTTCAAGCCCCAAAAGAAATCCACCCAGCCCCAACGTATTGAATTTACGGTAGACAGTCTGGATCACCACTGCGTCGGTATCGGCCGTCATCAGGGCAAGGCGATCTTCATCGAAGGGGCTCTGCCCGGCGAGCAGGTCAAGGCCCGCATCCTCGACGACAAGAAGCAGTATGCTCACGCCGCCTTGCAACAGGTAGTGACCCCGGCGGCGAACCGTATCGCCCCCTTCTGCAGCCACTACCGCGAGTGCGGCGGCTGCAATGCCCAGCACCTTGGCGAAGCGGATCAGCAGGCTGCCAAAGAGGCCGGGCTGGTCAGCCTGTTCGAACGACTGGGGCAGATCAAGGCGCCAGTGCTGGAGCCCGTGCTGACAGGGGAGTCCCGCGCCTACCGCCGGGTCTGCCGGCTGGCCATCAAGTTTGACAAGAATGGCCGCTGTACCCGGGTCGGTTTTCGTCGCCGTCAGTCCAACGATCTGGTGGAGATTGAGGGCTGTCCCGTACTGGCCGAGCCGCTCTCTGCCCTCATAGTGCCGCTGCGCGAATGCCTCAATCGCCTCAAGAGTCAGCGTGAGCTGGGCCATGCGGAGCTTATCCAGGCAGAACAGGGGATCATGATGCTGCTGCGCCACACGGGTCGTCCCAACGAGGCGGATCGCGCCCTGCTGGTGGCGTTTGCGCAGGCGCAGGGAATAGACCTTTACCTGCAGGCTGCCGATGAACGCATCGAGCCACTGCACCAAGCATTCCAGCCATCCTACTCACTGGATGGCCTGTCTCTTGCATTCGCTCCCGGTGACTTCATTCAGGTCAATGGCCCCATCAACCAGAGCATGGTGGCCCAGGCGCTGGCGTGGCTCGGTGCGAGCAAGGATGACAAGGTGCTGGATCTGTTCTGCGGCATCGGCAACTTCACTCTGCCACTGGCCCGTCAGGCCCGTGAAGTGGTGGGTGTGGAAGGGGAGCTGGCCATGGTGGCCCGCGCCGAGGAGAACGCCCGTCGCAACGGCATCGACAACGCCCGTTTCTACAAGGCGGACTTGAGCGGCGACATAGTCGGCATGTCCTGGGCGCGGGAAGGGTTCGATCTGGTGCTGCTGGATCCGGCCCGCCCCGGTGCGCTGGAGGTGATGGGTCACGTCGTGAAACTTTCACCCAAGCGAGTGGTCTACGTTTCCTGTAACCCGGTCACCCTGGCCCGTGACAGTCAGGTGCTGGTGAAAGGGGGCTACCGACTGGTGCGCCTGGGGATGCTCGACATGTTCCCGCATACGGGTCATCTCGAGTCAATGGCGCTGTTTGAGCGGGGCTAAGCAGAGGATGTCCGGATGTTCCGTCGCTGCGGCCATCTGGACGCCATTGTGCTGTTTGAGCAGTAATGATTGAGGTAATCTAGACCCTCGTAAATCGGCAGGGCCTGTTGGAGAACTCTATTGTCTTTATTGACAATATGCCTTGAAAAGTTCTCCAGATATCCCCATTTGAGGCAGTCTCATCAGGTGAGGGGGAGGAAGCGGCAGCTTTCGGCCCAATAATTTAAAGGATTGATACCATGGTTGCGGTTCGCGATATTCATTTGAAAGACAACTTCACCCTGGAAGAGTGGGTCAGCTCGCTCAACCTGAGTGACAGTGACAAGGATCAACTGCGAACCGTCTATCAGTACTGTCTGACGCTCGGTGACGAGGCGATCACCAACCGTCTGCTGGTGCGTGGTGTCGAGATGGCGGGCATTCTACTGATGCTCAGCATGGATCTCGGCACTCTCAAGGCCGCCATCATCTACCCCTTCGTCGAAGCCGGCCTCATCAGCCAGGAGCGGATGGACGAAGACTTCGGCCCCAAGATCGCCAAGCTGGTGGAAGGGGTGCTGGAGATGGAAGCCATCCGCTCCCTGCAGACTCTGCACCGCAGCGAAACCTCACCGGAGCAGGTCGACAATGTGCGACGCATGTTGCTCGCCATGGTCGAGGATGTGCGCGCCGTTGTCATCAAGCTGGCGGAGCGGATCGCCTGCCTGCGGGAAGCCAAGAAGGCAGATGAAGAGACCCGGGTGCTGATGGCCCAGGAGATCACCAACATCTATGCGCCGCTGGCCAACCGGCTTGGCATTGGTCAGCTCAAATGGGAGCTGGAAGATCTCGCCTTCCGTTACCTGCACCCGGACACCTACAAGCAGATCGCCAAGCAGCTCGACGAGAAGCGCCTCGACCGGGAGCGCTACATCCGCGAGTTTGTGCAGTCCCTGCGCGACGGGCTCAAAGAGGCTGGGGTGGAGGCCGAGGTTTATGGCCGCCCGAAACACATCTACAGCATCTGGCGCAAGATGCAGAAGAAGCACCTCGAATTCAACGAGCTGTTCGACGTGCGTGCCGTGCGTGTGGTGACCAAGCGGCTGCAGGATTGCTATGCGGCACTCGGTATCGTTCATACCCATTTCCACCATATTCCCCGCGAGTTTGACGACTATGTCGCCAACCCCAAACCCAATGGTTACCAGTCCATCCACACTGTCGTGGTGGGGCCAGAGGGCAAGACGGTGGAGATCCAGATCCGTACCGACCAGATGCATCAGGATGCCGAGCTCGGCGTTGCCGCGCATTGGCGTTACAAGGAAGGGGCTCAGGCTGCCAACAAAGCCAACAACTTTGAAGACAAGATCGAGTGGCTGCGCAAGCTGCTCGCCTGGCAGGAGGATCTCTCCGAGAGCGGATCCCTGCTCGAAGATCTGCGCAGTCAGGTATTCGAGGACAGGGTCTATGTGTTCACCCCGAAAGGGGATGTCATCGATCTGCCGGCGGGGGCGACACCGCTCGATTTTGCCTATCACGTCCACAGCATGATCGGCCACCGCTGCATCGGTGCCAAGATTGACGGCCGCATAGTGCCGTTCACCTATGCGCTGCAGACCGGCGATCAGGTGGAGGTGATCACCCAGAAGGAGCCGAACCCGAGCCGCGACTGGATGAACCCCAACTCCGGCTTCCTGCGCTCAAGCCGGGCACGGGCCAAGGTGGCCACCTGGTTCAGAAAACTGGACAAGGACAAGAACATTGCAGCCGGCAAGGAACTGCTGGAAAAAGAGCTGGACAGACACAACCTGACCCTCTCCAAGGTCGACAAGGTGGTGCTGGAGCGTTTCCACGCCGAGGAGCTGGAAGACCTGCTGGCCGGCATTGGCAGCGGCGACATTCGCATCAACCAGCTGCTTAACTACCTGGACACTCGTTACAACAAGCCGACGGCGGAGGAAGAAGATCGCCGGGTGCTGGAAAAACTGGAGCAGAAGGCCAATACCCCGTTCAGGCCCAAGCCCAAGGATCACATAGTGGTGGAAGGGGTCGGCAATCTGATGACCCACATAGCCCGTTGCTGCCAGCCCATTCCGGGCGACACCATACAGGGGTTCATCACCATGGGGCGCGGGGTCTCCATCCACAGAGATGATTGCGAGCAGCTCAAGGAGCTCTCCCGCCGCAACCCGGAGCGGTTGATCGATGCGGTGTGGGGAGAGAACTACTCAGGGGGCTATGGCCTTACCATCCGTATCCTCTCCAATGATCGCTCGGGTCTGCTGCGGGACATCACCACAGTGCTGGCCAACGAGAAGATCAACGTGATGGGGGTGCGTTCGCGCTCCAACGTGCGCGAGCAGACTGCCGAGATCGACATGGAGCTGGAGATCTACAACATCAACGCCTTCAACCGGGCCTTGGCCAAGTTGAGCCAGCTCAATGACGTGATCAGCGCCAAGCGCCTCTGATGGTGACCCGCCCGCAGCAGTGACCGACCTCAAGGTCGGTCACTGTTTTCCTCCTGATCACGACTCCTGCAACCACGAAATGGAAAGTTAACATCCCATGTCCCAACGTTACGACCTGCCCCAACTGCTCGATATCATGTCTCGTCTGCGTGACCCGCAAGGAGGTTGCCCCTGGGATCTCAAGCAGAGCTTCCATACCATAGTGCCCCACACCCTGGAAGAGGCCTATGAGGTAGCCGATGCCATCGAAACGCAGGATTGGCAGGGGTTGAAGGGGGAGCTCGGCGATCTGCTGTTCCAAGTGGTCTTCTACGCCCAGCTGGGCAAGGAGCAGGGGCTGTTCGATTTCGCCGATATCGTCGATACCGTGAGCGAGAAGCTCATTCGCCGTCATCCCCATGTGTTTTCCGATGCGGATCTTGGCGATGAGCAGGCGGTCAAGGTGAACTGGGAGGCGGAAAAAGCCAAAGAGCGGGCGGCACTCGATAAAGAGAGCGTGCTGGATGACATACCGCTCTCGCTGCCGGCCCTGACTCGCGCAGCCAAGATCCAGAAGCGCTGCGCCACCGTCGGTTTTGACTGGAAAACCCTGGGGCCTGTGGTGGACAAGATCCACGAAGAGATCGACGAAGTGATGGAAGAGGCGCTGATGGCCAACGTGGACGAGGCGCGGGTGAGCGATGAGCTTGGCGATCTCTTGTTTGCCACCGTCAATCTGGTGTGTCACTTGGGCAAGGATCCGGAGCAGGTGCTGCGGGGCGCTAACGCCAAGTTCGAGCGTCGCTTTCGGCAGGTTGAGCAATTTATCGCTGCGGAAGGCTTGAAAATGACCGATTGTTCGCTCGAAAAGCTGGACTCCGCCTGGGACAAGGCCAAGGAAACCGAACAAAGTTGATTTGGCGCAAGACGATGGCGCTGTGAGCCTGATAGATTTTTGTTCATTGTTTGGGAGTGGGGGTTTTGGTATACTGTTTCCCCGTCCTGCTTCATCCCCGAAGCACCCCTTAAAATTCCCTAAACTTCTTTCAGGTTCAGCATGACGACAAAATATATTTTTGTAACTGGTGGCGTTGTTTCATCCCTCGGCAAAGGCATTGCCGCAGCTTCTCTGGCAGCCATTCTGGAAGCCCGTGGTCTGGATGTGACCATCATGAAACTGGACCCCTATATCAACGTGGATCCGGGCACAATGAGCCCGACCCAGCACGGTGAAGTGTTCGTAACCGAGGACGGGGCTGAGACCGATCTGGATCTGGGCCACTACGAGCGTTTTATCCGCACCAAGATGACTCGCCGCAACAACTTTACCACTGGCCGCATCTACGCTGACGTGCTGCGCAAAGAGCGCCGTGGCGACTATCTGGGCGCCACTATTCAGGTTATCCCGCACATCACCAACGCCATCAAGGAGCGGGTGATTGCCGGTGCCGAAGGCCATCAGGTTGCCATCGTCGAAGTGGGCGGTACCGTGGGTGACATCGAGTCCCTGCCGTTCCTCGAAGCCATTCGTCAGCTGGCGGCTGAAGTGGGCCGCAACAGCGCCATGTTCATGCACCTGACCCTGGTTCCTTACCTGGCGGCTGCCGGTGAACTGAAGACCAAGCCGACCCAGCACTCCGTGAAAGAGCTGCTCTCCATCGGTATTCAGCCGGATGTGCTGATCTGCCGTTCCGATCGCACCATTCCGGCCAACGAGCGCGCCAAGATCGGTCTGTTCTGCAACGTGCCGGAGCGCGCCGTCATCTCCATGAAAGACGTCGACTCCATCTACAAGATCCCGGCACTGCTCAAGTCCCAGAATCTGGACTCCTACTTCACCGAGCGTTTCGGTCTGGAGTGCAAGGAGGCCGACTTGTCCGAGTGGGAACAGGTTGTCTTCGAAGAGGCCAACTCGACTGCGGAAGTGACCATCGGCATGGTCGGCAAGTATGTTTCTCTGCCGGATGCCTACAAGTCCGTCAACGAGGCGCTCAAGCACGGTGGCCTGAAGACCCGTCTCTCCGTCACCATCAAATACATCGACTCTCAAGACATCGAGACCCGCGGCTTCGAGCTGCTGGAAGGACTGGATGCGATCCTGGTACCGGGTGGTTTCGGTGAGCGTGGTGTGGAAGGCAAGATCCTGGCTGCCCAGTATGCCCGTGAGAACAAGATCCCTTATCTGGGTATCTGCCTCGGCATGCAGGTTGCCATGATCGAATTCGCGCGCAACGTCGCTGGCATGACAGGTGCTCACTCCTCTGAATTCAAGAAAGATTGTGCTTATCCGGTTGTTGGTCTCATCACTGAGTGGGTGGATGACGAAGGCAACGTTGAGACCCGTACCGAGAAGTCCGATCTGGGTGGCACCATGCGTCTGGGCTCCCAGCTCTGCCACCTGGTCGAGGATTCCAAGGTGCGTCAGATGTACGGCAGCCCGACCATTTACGAGCGCCACCGTCACCGTTACGAAGTGAACAACAAGCTGCTGCCGCAGATTGAAGCGGCAGGTCTGAAAGTGACCGGTCTCTCCGCCGACAAGAAACTGGTGGAAATTATCGAGATCCCGGATCACCCCTGGTTTGTGGCGGCGCAGTTCCACCCGGAGTTCACCTCAACTCCCCGTGATGGCCACGCCCTGTTTGCCGGTTTTGTGAAGGCGGCAGGCGAGTATCAGAAGCGTAATCTGAAGTAATTGAAAATAAATGCGGTTGAGGCTCTGTGCCACAGCCGCTTTTTTTGGCATATTTTTGTTGTTTTTTTACGAAACCTGAGGAAATACACATGTCCAAGATCGTTAAAGTGATCGGTCGTGAAATCATCGACTCCCGTGGTAACCCGACCGTTGAGGCCGAAGTTCACCTGGAAGGTGGTTTTGTTGGTATGGCAGCCGCTCCGTCTGGCGCGTCTACCGGTTCCCGCGAAGCGCTGGAACTGCGTGACGGCGACAAGAGCCGTTTCCTGGGTAAAGGCGTGCTGAAAGCCCTCGAAGCCGTAAACGGCCCGATCGCTCAAGCTCTGCTGGGTAAAGATGCCAAGGACCAGGCTGCTATCGACCAGATCATGATCGACCTCGACGGCACCGAGAACAAATCCAAGTTTGGCGCTAACGCCATCCTGGCTGTTTCCCTGGCCAACGCCAAGGCCGCTGCTGCTGCCAAAGGCATGCCGCTGTATGCTCACATCGCCGAGCTGAACGGCACTGCGGGTGTTTACTCCATGCCGTTGCCGATGATGAACATCATCAATGGTGGTGAGCACGCCGACAACAACGTCGACATCCAGGAATTCATGATCCAGCCGGTTGGCGCCAAGACCCTGAAAGAAGCCGTTCGCATGGGTGCTGAAGTGTTCCACAACCTGGCCAAAGTGCTGAAGTCCAAGGGCTACAACACTGCTGTTGGTGACGAAGGTGGTTTCGCTCCCAACCTGAAATCCAACGCCGAAGCGCTGGAAGTGATCGCAGAAGCCGTTGCTGCTGCTGGCTATGTACTGGGTAAAGACATCACCCTGGCCATGGACTGCGCTGCTTCGGAGTTCTACGACGCCGAGAAGAAAGAGTACAACCTGAAAGGCGAAGGTCGTATCTTCACCTCCAACGAGTTCTCTGACTACCTGGCTGACCTGACCACCAAGTTCCCGATCGTCTCCATCGAAGATGGCCTGGACGAATCTGACTGGGACGGTTTCGCTTACCAGACCAAAGAGCTGGGCAAAAAGATCCAGATCGTGGGTGACGACCTGTTCGTAACCAACACCAAGATCCTGAAGCGCGGCATCGACAACGGCATCGCCAACTCCATCCTGATCAAGTTCAACCAGATCGGTTCCCTGACCGAAACTCTGGCTGCCATCAAGATGGCCAAAGACGCTGGTTACACTGCCGTCATCTCCCACCGTTCCGGTGAGACCGAAGACGCGACCATCGCCGACCTGGCTGTGGGTACCGCTGCTGGCCAGATCAAGACAGGTTCCATGAGCCGTTCTGACCGTGTTGCCAAGTACAACCAGCTGATCCGTATCGAAGAAGCTCTGGGTGCCAAAGCTCCTTTCAACGGTCTGAAAGAAGTGAAAGGCCAGGCTTAATTCCAGCCTGCCCTTAATCTGCTCAAAGCCCCGCCAATCTGGCGGGGCTTTTTCGTATCCGCCTCAGCCGTTTGCGGTTTCTGCATTTTTTATTCCGGCCCAACCCATACGGGGCACAGGCTTCCTTTTGTCTTGCCTGCGAATATGGGAAACTAGGCCGCTTGAAGGAGACTCAGTGCATGCGGCTACTCACTCTTATCCTGCTCTTCCTGTTGGGAGGGCTTCAATACGACCTCTGGCTGGGGAAGAATGGCCTGTCCGATTATCACGAATTGTCTGATGCCATCTCCCGGCAGCAGCAGGATAATCTGGTACTCAAGGATCGTAATAACCTGATTTATCGCGAGATTGATGATTTAACCTCGGGCCTTGAGGCCATCGAGGAGTTGTCGCGCAACGATCTTGGCTACATCAAGCAGGGCGAGACCTTCTACCGGATTATCCCCAAGGATAAAGACCAGGAGACGGCGCCGGACGATGAGCCCTACGATGACTGATGTGAAAATCACTGGCGTGATCGCTATCGTCCCGGCCGCTGGAATCGGCAGCCGGATGGGGGCCGATTGTCCCAAGCAGTACCTGCACCTGGCGGGCAAGACCATTCTCGAACATACCCTGGAGCGGCTGCTCTCTCACCCGGCGATAGCGCAGGTGATAGTGGCGCTGGCGCCCCACGATCGCTGGTTTGATGCCCTACCCGTTGCGGCCGACTCGCGTATCCTGCGGGTAGAGGGGGGGGGGCGAGCGCGCCTTTTCAGTTCTCAATGCGCTGCATGTGGCAGAAGGAGGGTGGGTACTGGTGCACGATGCCGCCCGTCCCTGTCTGACCCATGGCGATCTCGACCTGCTCATCGCCACCGCCATCCAGTGTGGTGGCGCCATTCTCGGCAGTCGGGTACGTGACTCCATGAAGCGTTCAGACGCCATGGGCAACATACTCGGCACCGTCGATCGCGAGCAGCTCTGGCATGCCCTGACGCCGCAGATGTTCCCCACCCATACTCTGCTGCGGGCGCTGGAGGAGGGGCTGGCATTGGGGGCCACCATTACTGACGAGGCCTCTGCCATGGAGCGTGCCGGTTTCACGGTGCGTATGGTGGAAGGGCGCGCTGACAATATCAAGGTAACCCGGCCTGAGGATCTCTCTCTGGCTGGGCTGTTTTTAAGCCAGCAGAGATAAGCCGTTTTTGCGACGGATGTGTCCACTGGCGAGGAAAGTGACTTAAAGGAGCAGGCATGATCCGGATTGGACGTGGTTTTGACGTGCACAAAATTGACGAGGTTGGTCCCTGTATGTTGAGAGGGCGCCAAGCATGATGCGAATTGGTCATGGTTTTGATGTACACAAGTTTGGTGGCGTGGGGCCTTGCATGCTGGGCGGGGTTGCGGTTCCGTACGAGCAAGGACTGCTTGCTCACTCCGACGGTGATGTGGTGCTGCACGCGGTGAGCGATGCCTTGCTGGGCGCCATCGGCGCCGGTGACATAGGCCGCCACTTTCCAGATACCGCTGCGCAATTCAAGGGGATCGACAGTCGGATCCTGCTGCGGGACGTTTTTGCCCGGGTAAAAACCGCGGGCTATGCCATCGGCAATCTGGATGTGACCATCATAGCCCAGACCCCCAAGATGGCGCCCCATATCGACGCCATGTGCGCCGTGCTGGCCGCCGACCTGCAATGTGATTTGAACCGGGTGAATGTCAAGGCGACTACCACAGAACAACTCGGCTTTACGGGGCGCAAGGAAGGGATCGCCACCGAAGCCGTCGTCTTACTGGTGAAACAATAATGTTGGAACAGCTCAGTTATTTGCATGGTGTGCCTGCCGCCAAGGGCATTCTCAAGGCCGAGGCCAGCGATTTTGTGGTGGTTGAGGATCTGGGCTTCGAGCCTTGTGGTGAAGGTGAGCACATCTTCGTCCGGGTTCGCAAAACTGGCGAGAACACTGCCTGGGTTGCGGGCCTGCTGGCCGATGCAGCCGGGGTTAACCGCAATGCGGTGACGTGGGCTGGCCTCAAAGATCGCCACGCTGTGACCGAGCAGTGGTTCGGCATCCACTTGCCGGGCAAAGCCGAGCCGGACTTGTCGGTGGTCGAGAGCGACAGCATCCAGATTTTGCAAGCCAGGCGTCACAACCGCAAATTGCGGGTTGGCTACCTCAAGGGCAACCATTTCACCTTGCGTCTCACCGGTCTGGCGCAGGCCGACGGGCTGGAGGCCCGCCTGCAAGCCATCGCCACTCAGGGGGTGCCCAATTACTATGGCGAGCAGCGTTTCGGCCGGGGGGGTAACAACCTGGAAGCGGCCAAGGCGATGTTTGCTGGCAAGCGGATCAAGGATCGCAACAAGCGCTCCCTCTATCTCTCCGCCGCCCGCAGCATGCTGTTCAATGCCATCGTCAGTGCCCGCATCGAGCAGGGGTTGGCCCATCAGCTGTTGGCCGGCGATTGCGTGATGCTCAAAGGCAGCCATTCCATCTTCAGTGAAGAGGTGCTGACCCCTGAGCTGGCTGCACGGCTGGCTTCCGGTGACGTGCAACTGACCGCCCCCCAGTGGGGACGCGGCCGCCTGGCAAGCCAGGGCGCTGCCGCCGAGTTTGAGCAGGCAGTGCTGGCTCCTTATGCCGAGTGGTGTGACGGGCTGGAAAAAGCCGGACTGGATCAGGATCGCCGCCCGCTGCTGCTCAAGCCGGAACAGATGAGCTGGCAGCTGGACGGCGAGGTGTTGACCTTGTCCTTCTTCTTGCCGGCCGGCGCCTTTGCGACCAGCGTGGTACGTGAATTAATGCAGGCCGAAGAGGCCGATCATGGTTTCAGGAATCAGTCCGATGCGAATTCTGGTCAGTAATGACGATGGTGTGCATGCCGAGGGTATTCGCGCGCTCAGCGATGCACTGAGGGCGTGTGGCGAGGTCATTGTGGTGGCGCCGGATCGCAATCGCAGCGGCGCGAGTCACTCCCTGACGCTGGAAGTACCGCTGCGGGTCTCCCGTATCAGCGAAAACGGTTACTATGCGGTGAAGGGCACCCCGACCGACTGTGTGCATCTGGCGGTCAACGAACTGGTGCGCCCCGAGCCGGACATGGTCGTTGCAGGCATCAATCATGGCGCCAACCTGGGAGATGATGTCATCTACTCAGGCACGGTCGCGGCGGCGACCGAAGGGCGTCATCTCGGTTTCCCCTCCCTTGCTATCTCACTGGTAGGCAGGACCCACTTCGCCACGGCGGCGCACTATGCGGCCCAACTGGTGAGGGGGGTGATGGTGCATCCGCTGCCTGCCGATCAGATCCTCAATGTGAACGTGCCTGACCTGCCCCTTGATCAGGTCAAGGGGATCAAGGTGACACGCCTTGGCAATCGTCATCGGGCGGAGTCGGTGATCTGTACCGAGGATCCCCGTGGTCAGCCGATCTACTGGATTGGCCCCCCCGGCAGCCAGCAAGATGCGGGAGAAGGCACGGATTTCGCCGCCATCGAGCAGGGCTATGTCTCGATCACCCCCCTGACCATCGATATGACTGCATACAGCAGTCTGGCGGGTCTGGGGGCTTGGTTAGACCTGCAGGGATGAAGGTGTGATAGTACAGCGCCTGTTGAACCAGCTGATCGCACAGGACATTCGTGATTTCCGCGTACTCGCGGCGATTGCGAAAGTACCGCGCCAGCTGTTTGTGGATGAAGCCATGGCCCACAAGGCATGGGATAACACGGCGTTGCCCATCGGCAATGGTCAGACCATCTCCCAGCCTTACATGGTGGCGCGGATGACCGAGCTGCTGATCCAGAATGATCCGGCCCACGTGCTGGAGATTGGTACTGGTTCCGGTTACCAGACCGCCGTGCTGGCACATCTGGTGGAGCACGTCTATACGGTGGAGCGGATCAAGTCGCTGCAGTTCCAGGCCCGGCGCCGACTGCGCCAGCTTGATCTGCACAACGTCTCGGCCAAGCACGGCAACGGCTGGCTGGGATGGCCCAATAAAGGGCCGTTCGATGCAATCCTGGTGACGGCAGCGGCCAGTGAAGTGCCTACTGCTCTCACCGATCAACTGGCCGATGGTGGCCGTCTGGTACTGCCGGTAGGTGATAGTCATCAGACCTTGCAACTGATCGAACGGGCCGGCTCCCAGCTGACCAGCCGGATCCTGGAGCCTGTGCGCTTTGTTCCCCTAATTGATGGAGATGTTGAGTGAAGCTGTTTTCTCGTCTGTATGTGCTGGTGATGCAGTGGGCTCGTCACAGGTATGCCCCTTATTATCTGGCGATCACTGCTTTCATCGAGTCGGTGTTCTGGCCTATTCCGGTTGACGTCATGCTGGCGCCCATGGCGCTGGCCAAGCCGCACAAGGCGTGGCACTACGCTACCCTGGCGACGATCTTCTCCGTATTGGGGGCAGTGTTCGGCTATGCGCTCGGCTATGCCCTGTGGGAGCCGCTGGTGCAGCCGTTGGTGGTATCTGTGGGGTATGAAGGCAAGATTGCCCTGGCACAGCAGTGGTTCGAGCAGTGGGGCATCTGGGTGATTTTTATTGCCAGCTTCACGCCAATCCCCTACAAGGT
>Ga0115550_1001479_pt1 | contig 17548 bp, 12 predicted proteins | sample COGITO_mtgs_1005_FD_87177 | JGI IMG/M metagenome (GOLD analysis project Ga0115550, IMG submission 87177) | Pelagic marine microbial communities from North Sea - COGITO_mtgs_100511 | ecosystem: Environmental > Aquatic > Marine > Epipelagic | place: Germany:Helgoland, sampling site Kabeltonne... | reverse complement strand
AGCACCAGGGCCAGCGGCACGAAGTCAGCGTTGAAATAAGGCGCACCGACCGAGAGCGAGCCCAGGTGCAGGGACTGGAACACCATGGGGTAGAAGGTGCCGAGCAACACGCAGGCGCAGGCCACGCTGAGCAGCAGGATGGCGGCGCCCAAGAGTCCCTCTTTTGACCAGAAGCCGAAGCGGGCGTAGGGGGCGCGGGTATCGGCCCGCAGCGCAAACAGGGTGAGCGCCGTGGTCAATAACAGGCCGAGCAGCAGCAAGAGGGTGAGGCCGCGATTGGGATCCACAGCAAAGGCGTGCACCGAGGTGAGCACGCCGGAGCGCACCACGAAGGTGCCGAGCAAGCTCAATGCGAAGGTGAAGATGGAGAGCAGCAGCACGCCGTGGCCGTAAGCGCCGCGCTTCTCGCAGACGATGAGGGCATGCAGCAGGGCTGTGCCGAGCAGCCAGGGCAGCAGGGAGGCGTTTTCCACCGGATCCCAGAACCACCAGCCACCCCAGCCGAGCTCGTAATAGGCCCACCAGGAGCCGAGCAGGATACCGGCGGTGAGAAACACCCAAGAGCCCAGTGCCCAGGGGCGGCTCCAGTGGGCCACGGCGCCGTCCAGCCTGCCCGAGTGCAGCGCCGCCATGGCGAAGGCGAAGTTGACCGCAAAGCCCACGTAACCGAGATAGAGCAGGGGCGGGTGAATGATAAGGCCTATGTCCTGCAACATGGGATTGAGATCGCGTCCCTCCAGGGGCCCAGGGAACTGCCGGTCAAACGGGCTGGAGAAGACAAGGGTATAGAGTCCGAACAGCCCCACTATCAGCCCCATGATGGCGAGCACCCTGGCACGGATCAGCGAGTCGACCCGCTGCGAGCAGAGCGCCACCAGGGCGCCCCAGAGCGCCAGCGCAAACACGAAGAAGAGCATGGAGCCTTCATGGCCGCCCCAGACCGCCGCCAGCTTGAAGCCCATGGGCAGGGCGCTGTTGGCGTGCTGGGCCACATAGACCAAGGTGAAGTCATCGAGCCCGAAGCAACTGGCGAGCAGCAGCAGAGCAGCCCCCAGCAGGGCGGCATTGAGCAGTGCCAGCGGCTTGGCACAGCCCAGCAGAGGGGGCGATGCCAGCCTCAGGCCCAGCCAGGGCAGGGTGCCTTGCACCAGAGAGAGCGCCGTTGCCAGCAACAGTGAGAGATAGCCGAACTCCGCCAGCACACAACCTCCAGTCAATCATTCGTCTATGTTATACCGTAGCGTCTGCACCGTACTGGCGCTGTGGGATAACATCCACATTGCTAGCAACAACTCATCGCAACAAATAAGCGCCAGTAGCCCGAGGGCGGCTGGCGCTTGTCCCCCATTTTTATAACCTGTCCACGATCCGTCGCGAGAGGTTGTCAGCAAGGTAAAGATCAGCGCAGGAACCGGAGTGTATGTGAATACATGAGGATTCCGAGCAGCACATGAGCCTTGATCACGGCCTCGCAGCAGGAGCGTGAACGGGTTGTTATACGACCGTCATCTGACCGGCGTAGAGCACAAAGTAGCGCAGCAGCAGTATCCCCACCAGCGTCAGGCTGCACACCAGCACCAGATGACCGTTGCGCTGGCGTATTTGTGCTGGTAACAGGGAGAGCAACTGGGGCAGCAGCATGCCGATACCCACTACGCCAAGCCAGAACACCTGGGCCCAGAAGCCGCTGCCGATGGCGGCCCACATGGCCACCTCTTTCTGGCCGCCACCAAAGTAGAGGCCGGTAAAGAAGCAGACCAGCAGCAGCACCTCTACCGCCAGCACGGGTCGCTCGAAGCGGTGCACAAAGCTCACCCCCTGGCTGTGGTGATCCTCCTTGAACAGGGTGACCGCCAGCAGGATAGTGGAGGCAATGCCTGAACTGATGCCGGAGACCAGAAACAGCACCGGCAGCACAGGGTTGTTGAGCAGCGGATAGGTCTTGAGCGCCGAGAGCAAAAAGCCGGTATAGGCCCCCAGCAGCACGGCGAGCAGCAACAGCAGTGGCGCCAACAGTGTCTCGAAGCGGGCAAGCCAAGCAATCAGCCCATCCACAAAGGCGAACTTCTCTTTCAGCAACCGGCTGCGAAGGGTCTCGATCTCGGTGCGAAATACCACCGCCAGCCAGGCAAACAGCACCGCCATATAGACCTGGAACAGCATGACCCCCATCGACATCACTGAGTCGAACTGGTAGTGGAACATCAGCTTCCAGAAGGTCCAGGGGCGGGCCAGATGGAAGATGAGGATGAGCAGCCCCAACACGACGCTCACCGGCGCCAGAATGGCGGTCGCCTTGATAATGCCGCTCTCGCTGCCGGCCCCTTTGCGGCGCAACAACACCGAGAGGCTGGTGGCCCCGGCGGAGATGCCGAGCAGAAAGAGGTAGATGGCGATGGGCCAGTCCCAGACAAGGGAAGGAAAATGAAATGCGTCATGCCACATGGTCATTCCCTCCCTGGGTTACTGCCGCTTGCATGGTCATGAGGTTATCTCCCCTTTGGGCACGCGATACATCTTGGGCGAGGTACCGAGCGCCTGCTTGTAGCGATAGGTGGTCTCCTTCACCAGCCGTTTGGCGATGGGGCTGTCCGGATCATCCAGATTGCCGAACACCAGCGCTCTGGTGGGGCAGGATCCCACGCAGGCCGGCTCCTTGCCCTGGGCCAGGTTGGTCTTGCGGCAAAAATCACACTTGTCGGCGACCTTGGTCACAGGGTTGATAAAGCGCACCTGATAGGGGCAGGCGGCCAGACAATACATGCAACCGACACAGAGGTCCGGGTCCACATCGACGATGCCATCTTCCGCTCTGATATGGGAGGCACCGGTCGGGCAGACATGCACGCAAGGTGCGTTGTCGCAGTGCTGGCAGGACTTGCGAAAGAAGTGGTACTCGGCATCGGGGAAGGTGCCGATGGGGCCGGAGCGGATGATCTCGAGCCGCGAGACCCCTTCCGGCACCTGGTTCACCTCCCGGCAGGCATCCATGCAGGCGGTACAGCCGATGCAGGCAGCCTCGTCATGGATCATGCCGTAGCGTACCCCGTCTATGGTCTGGCTGTGGGCGAGGATGGCCGCGCTGGCGCGCACGGGGCCCGTCATCATGATCAACGCCCCCGCGCTCATGCCCGTCACAAAGTCACGACGAGAGCAGCTCATGGTGCCTCCTTGCTCACGCTCGCCTGCTGAGCGGTTGCCTTGGCCTCATGCTGCTTGCTGTGGCAGTCGACGCAGAGCTTGATGCGGGACTTTTCCGGTATGCCCACCATGGGCTCCTTGGCCGGGTGCAGTGCATGACAGCTGGTGCAGGTGAGCCTGGTGGCGTGCACGTCGTGGGCCCAAAGCGCCTCGCGCAATGGCTTGGGTTCGTGGCAGCTCATGCAGACCCCGTTCTGCTCGGCGATGGGGTAGCTCTCGGTGCTCTGCTTGTCCTTGAAGCTGTCACTGAAGCGCATCACGTCCTTGACCCCTTCCCTGTGCTGGGGGGAGGGCTGGCCGTGGCAGTTGGTGCAGGTGACCGGCGCCAGGTTGTTGGGGTTGGTTGCCTGGCCATGTTTGCCGTGCATGCCGCTTGCCTGCTCTTTGTGGCAGTCGGTGCAGGCCTTGTCGGGGCTGCGTAAAAATTCCACTTCATGCGTCGCGGGCATGGCGGCGGGCGCGCTCGCGGCGTCGCCCGCCTGTCCCTGCAGGCTGGTGAGCAGCATGGCTGCCATCAGCATCAGTCGTAAAAAATCCATTGTTAAATCACCCATAGGAAGCCTCCATCAGCTGCGGGCCCGACTTGGGGCCGGGCCCGCAGGCGCCGTTACTGTGCCAGCCGTCCGGCCGCCTTGGCCTCGGCATCCCAGGCGGGAACTGTGGTCTTGAGGAACTGGGCCTTGTCTGAGTTCATCTGTTTCATGTCCATGCCAAGGGCGGCTTGCGCCTTCTCCTTGGTGGAGATGTCCGGCAGGGCGATCTCGTGGCTTATCCCCTTGGTCGCCAAGAGGCGTGCCAGCTTGGTGCGGGCATCGGCGGCTTTATCCAGAGCTGTGCCCAGCATGCGTAGTGCCACTTCCGGGGCGTGCATCTGCACCCCGTGGGAAGCGATGGAGAAGTCCCAGCGCCATTGGGCGTGGCGGATGTCTTGCAGTATGTCTTTCATCTGCGCCTCGGTGGCGCCTGCATCCCAGGCCGCCTTGGCCTCGAAGTGGGCGTGCACCAGCTGCTTCTCGACCTTCAACTTGATCTCGGTCACCGCATCCTTGCGCTGCTGGACTATGCCTTGCAGCATCTCCTTGCTCTGGGTATGGCAGTTGCGGCAGGTCTGCTCGAAGCGATCGAAGGGGTTGCCGACCTTGTGATCCGTGTAGACCTTACCCTGCTCGTTTTGCACCTTGGGCATGTGGCAGTCGACACAGGCGACGTTGTTCTGGCCGTGAATGCCGGCGCGCCAGGTCTCGTATTCAGGGTGCTGGGCCTTGAGCATGGGGGTCTTGGAGAGGGCGTGGGTCCAGTCGGCGAAACCAATCTCGTCGTAGTACTGCTCCATCTGCTCAACCGTGGTGCCCTTGTCCCAGGGGAATTTCACCGCCTTGGTGGGGCCGCTGAAGTAGTACTCCACGTGGCACTGGCCACACACCTGGGATTGCTGATCGAAACGACCCTGCTCCTTGAACGGCTTGCCGATGGCGGTCATGGCGCGGTCGGCATAGGGACGGGAGAGGTGCAGGGCGGGTTTGCCCTCCTTGAACTCTTTTGACGCCGTGTCGTGGCAGTCGGCGCAGCCTATGGTGTTGACGATTTCCGACCCACCCTTGGCCCACATGCCCTTGAAGTAGCCATCTTCGCCTTTTTCATCGATGACGCGGGCCACATCCGGGCCTTTGCAGCTCCAGCATGCCATGGGCAGGGGGCCATCCTCGGCGGTCTTGGGAGCACCAGTGCGCAGGGTTTCCCGTACGTCGGTCAGGGCATAGAAATGGCCGCGGGGCTTGTTGTAATCCTTGGAGAAGGGATAACCCCCCCACAGCACCACCATCTGCGGATCTTCGGCCAGGGCATCGGTGCGCTCCTTGCTCTCGCTGGTGCCTTTCCAGCTGCTGAACTGGTCGACGTGATCCTTGGCGAACAGCTCGCTGCGTGCCTCTATCTTGCCCTTGGGGGTTGCCTCATCGGCCTGTGCCAAGCCGCTGGCGCCAAAGCAGGTGGTAAGCAGCAGGGCGGCGAGGCCCAGTCTGGTCAGTCTGTTGTGTGAACTCACGATCATCACTCCCGAATCGATCTCATTGCCAAGCCTGACCGTTCCATCCTGGATGTGGGCATCAGCCCCCGCACTAGGCAGGAGCAGGCAGGCCGATTAATTGTTATTAGTGAATAAAACCCATGTAATTATGCGATTGCTCGGGTTGGATATTACCAAATGGGTAAAATGGATGATGATTTATCAGGACTGAGCTTGCGCTAGATCAATTGCCTGGGGGAGCAAGTGCCGGAAATGAGATCCCGGTTAAATAATGAGAAAACTCAACTTATTGACGCGCTTTGCCAGCATGTCGTTGTGCCCTGTTGGCAATGTTGGTTGGCATGCCTGATGTGGCAAGGGTTGGCTTGAAATCGAGCATGTGACTTATCTATTTATGGGTATAGATTGGGCGGTGAATATTTATTCTGTATTTGGGTGGGTTTTGAACCTGGTGAGAGGCACAGGAGAACCAGATTCAATCATCTCACCTCTGCCTGTCATTCGCGGCAGTTTATTCGCACCGGGTACGTTTGATGGACCTGCTGAAATGAAAGAGCCGGCATGGCCGGCTCATTGCGTGTCTGTCTGGGTGACCTGCGATCAGACCAGGGCCTGGGCCAGCAGATGGACGGGATGTTCACAGCGGGAAATCGGAGTGCTCATCTCTGTATCCATCAGCGTGTTGCATCCCCCACTGTGGTTCCTTATGCCAGCGCCTGGGCCAGCAAGTAGTATGGGATGTTCACAGCGGGAAATCGGAGTGCTCATCTCTATACCCACCTGTCACTGTGCTCTCTTATGCCAGCGCCTGGGCAAGCAAGTGGATGGGATGTTCACAGTGAAACTCTGTACTCATCTCGATCTGCCACTTGCAGGTCTCGCAGTCGGTGATGACCAGATCAGGCTTGAGGCGGTTTATCTGATCAAACAACCCTTCGCCTATGGCCTGGCTGGTTTCGTAGTTCTCCGACTTGAAACCGTAGGTGCCGGCGATGCCGCAGCACTGGGACTCCAGTACCGTCACCTTGACCCCGGGAATGGCGCGCAGCAATTCGAGGGTATAGATGACGCCCCCCATCTTCTCCATGTGGCAAGGGGTATGGTAGGCGATGTGCAGGTCCAGCGGCTTCATGGCCGGTTTGTTGCCCTTGTAAAACTCGTTCCACAGGAAGCGGGTCACCAGCGAAATGCGATCCCGCACCTTGTGGTTGTCCTGCTCCAGCAGGTGGGGGTATTCGTCCCGCAGGGTGAAGCCGCAGGTGGAGGAGGTGGCCAGCAGCGGCATCTCGTTGCCCAGCAGGGTGTTCTCAAGCTGCTTGATGTTGAAGGCCGCCTGCTGCTTGGCCTTGTCCATGAAGCCGTTGGCAATCAGCGGCACACCGCAGCACTTCTCCCGCTCCAGCAACTGCATGCCTATGTTCATGGCGTTGAGCACCTGCACCAGCTCCTTGCCGAGCTGCGGGTGGTTGTAGTTGACGTAGCAGCCGTGAAAATAGGCTATCTGGCGCTCATATTGGGCCTGTGTGGCTTTCTGCTTCTTGTACCAGCCGCGGAAGGTGCCCTGAGAGTATTTGGGCAGGTCACGGTGGGAGGAGACCCCCAGCGCCTTGTCCAGCACCTGCTTCATGGGCTTGAGGCCGGTGGTGAAGTTGACCACGGGGGCCATCAGGGTGGACATGCTGCCCATCAGGTCGGTGTGGGAGAGCACGAACTCGCGGATCCCGGGTTTGAAGCCGCTGTACTTGTCTTTGGCCTTGGCGATGATGTCGCCGATGCGCACGCCGCTCGGGCAGGCGACTTCACAGCGCTTGCAGTTGGTACAGTATTTGAGGGCGCTGTCGAACAGCTCCGGGCTCTTGATCCGCAGCCGCTCGCCATCCGGGCCCGCCTGTTTGGGGCCGGGGTAGGCGGGGTTGGCCTTGGCCACAGGGCAGTAGGCGGTGCAGACGGTGCATTTGATGCACTGATCAAAAGTTTGGTTGGCGTGATCCAGTAGCATGTCAGTTCTCCTCCCGGCGATGATGAAGACACGGGATATGGGACGAAGTAATCATTGGGCCGCGCCCAGAATATGGCCGGCGGCTTGCCAGCCGGTGGCAACGGCGACACCGGAGCCGGAGCCCTCTTTGATGGGGTCATAGTGAGCCAGCACGCTGCCCGCGCCATAGAGGTTGGTGAGCGGTTTGCCGCCGCGCATCACTCTGAGCTTGTCGTCAGTCTTGACCCCGAAGCCCATGAAAGGGTGGTGGTCGAACAGGCGGCGACCGGCCCAGGCATCGCGCTCCTCCAGACTCAGCACATCGGCGTCGAAGATGGGCTCGCGAATGCCGCGCAGACGGGATTCGAGGCCGCGGCTGAAGAAGCTGCCGGAGGCGAGCACGAAGTGATCGGCTTCAAACAGCTGATCGTCGCCGTTCTGGCTGTGTACACCGAGCACCTTGTCCCCCTCGTAACGGGCGCCGAGCACCCGCTCGCTGGTGAGGAAGGTACCGCCCAGGGCCTGGAAGCGACGCTTGAGCGCCTCTTGCATCCGCATGCCGATGAGTGAGGGCGGCATGGTCGCCACCTCCTTGATGGTGCAGCCGGTACGTTTTTCCAGTTCCGCCAGACGGGGGCCGACCAGCCCCAGTGACAGGCAGGCGGGCAGCACCACATGGCGGCAGCCGGGATCGCTGCTCTCGTGCACCATACGGCAGATCTCGCGGGCCAGATCTGCCAGCAGATCGGGCTGGTCGCCCTTTTGTTTGTCAAACAGGCGGGCTATGTCGGCGGAGCGAAACTCGTGGGGATTACGGCTGAACTCGGCGAGCTGGGGCAGGCCAATTTCCCCTGTCATGATGCGACAGTGGGCGAAGCGCGGATGGGTCGCCAGATTGGCGGCCGCGAGTGCCGGGTGAAAGTCGCGAAACCCTTCCAGGGTCGCCAGCAAGATGGCATCGGGAGCCGGCGCATCCGTCTGGCAGGCGCAGGTGTGGGGCGACAGCCAGGTGGATTTCAGGGTGCCTATGGGGGTCAGCCGCTGGTGGTTGGTCTCTTGGCGAAACAGGGGCAGCCCCTGCTCGTGGCAGTGGCGCTGCAGATCAGCAAGGCTCGCCTCTATGTTGGTCAGGCCTACTTTGCTGTAAGGGTGATCTGGGTGCTCGGCCATGAAGGCGGGCAGGGCAGCGCGGGGATCTCCCTCGCTCTCCAGCAGGTCGATGGAGCCGGAAGAGAAGTGCAGGGCACTCTGGCCAGAGGCCATCAGCAGTGTCTTCTGACCCGCTTCGGCGAGGCGCAGCGCCGCCGAGAGACCCGCCATGCCGCCACCTATCACGATACTGTCGAATTTCATGACTGCACTCCTTGAGTCAATGGGGCCTGGTTGTGATCCTCTGTCCTGGTCACAGGGTCGAGGGGAAAGGGGGGCTCGGTCACCAGATGGGGCGCCGTCCACTCTCCCAGACCAAACAGCCCTTCGTAGATCCAGTAGGTAAACTCCGCTTCCCGCAGGGCATCACCCCACAGCACGGGGCGGGTACCCTTGTAACGCTCCTCCAGGAACTGGCGCAACATGACGCAGGCCTCGCGGCCATCGGCCTTGCCATACTCCTGCATCAGGCCGGCGGCCCGGTAGGCGCACAGCTCACCCTGACAGGGGCCCATGCCGAGGCGCGTGCGGCGGCGCAGATCCACCAGGTTGTCCACGTCCAGCTCCCGCAGGGCGTATTCGATTTCGCCGGCCGTCACCATCTCGCATTCGCAGATGAGGGCGTTGGCCTTGGGGTTGTCACGAAAGAAGGCGATGACCCGCTCGCCGTGGCGATACTGGGCCGAGCCTTCTGCCGGGGCCGACAGACCGGGGGCGGAGACTTTCTCCGGATCCCGCGAGCCGGGCAGGCTGAGTTCGGCGGTGCGGCACGGCTTGGTGTTGCCTATCTTCCTGGCGATAAGGTCGGTGGCCCACTCTGCCATCAGCCGGTAGGTCATCAGCTTGCCGCCGGTGATGGTATTGAAGCCCTGTAGCCCGTCGCGCTCGGCATGATCCAGCAGCACTATGCCGCGGCTGATGTTGCGGCCTGTCTCGTCGCCATCCACCGCTACCAGGGGGCGAACCCCGGCGTAGGCGCGCAGCAGACGGGTGCGGGCCATAATGGGGGCGAGCTTGATCCCCTCACGCAGCAGCACTTCCACCTCGTCCGGATCCACAGTGAGCTGGTCAATCTTGTGATAGTCGATGCGGCTTGAGGTGGTGCCGATGAGGGAGATGGTATCGCCAGGCACCAGTATGTCCGCATCCGCCGGTTTGCGAGCGCGGTTGAGCACCATCTGGTTGATGCGGTAATCCATGATGAGCAACGACCCCTTGGCCGGGAACATGCGGATGCCGAGATCGGCGTACTCGCAGATCTGTTGGCCCCAGATCCCGGCAGCGTTCACCACCTCCTGGGCCTCCACCTCGAAGGCTTCACCGGTGCGGGTGTTGATGGCTTTGACGCCATAGACTCTGTCCTGATTGCGCAGCAGCCCCAGCACCTTGCTGTGGGTGAAAATGCGCGCGCCGTGTTCCTTGGCATCCAGTACGTTGGCGGCGGCGAGGCGGAAAGGGTCCACAGTGCCGTCCGGTACTTGAATAGCCCCTATCAGGGCCGGGTTGACGTTGGGCTCGAGGCGCAGCGCATCGGCCGGATCCAGCTGGCGTGTATCTATACCCGCCAGGGCGCAGGCATCCATAAAGGTTTTTTGAAAATGGATGTCATCTTCCGGCAGGGTGACGAAGAGACCGCCCGTGTCCTCGACGCAGTGGCTGGCGATCCGCTTGAGGATGCGGTTTTCCTGAATGCACTCGCGGGCGGATTCCGGATCCGTCACCGCATAGCGGGCGCCAGAGTGGAGCAAACCGTGGTTGCGGCCCGTGGTGCCGGCGGCGATGTCATCGCGCTCCAGCAGGATGCAGTCGATGCCGCGTAGTGCGCAATCGCGCATGATGCCGGCTCCGGTTGCGCCACCCCCTATGATGACGACTTGTGTGGTTATTCTTTTCATTCTTGCCCGTCTCATCTCTTCCAGATGGGAACAGTGTCCCTTACTCATGGGATGAAATGTTTGATATGGGCCAAATTAATGTTCGTAAACGCGCATAAATGACAAGGATATGAGCATTATGTGACGGGGGTCACAAGAGACAGCCGTAGGCATCACCGGCAAACAAAGAAAAAGGGCGCCGAGCGCCCCAAAAGCTGGATGGTCGAGCCTTTAACCGCAGCACTTCTTGAACTTTTTGCCGCTGCCACAGGGGCAGGGGTCGTTGCGCCCTGCCTGCAGCGGTGCCGGATCCTGCTCGCCATCGGCATAGACCCAGCGCCCCTGATGGCGCACGAAGCGGGAACGCTCATGCAGGCAGTGGTGTTCATCTCCCTCCCGGAACCAGGCCTTGAATTCCACCATGCCGGTGTCGTCCAGCGGACCACCCTGAGCGGCGAGGATATCCAACCCGTCCCAGCGGGTGTCGGTCTGGGAGAGTTGATCTGCCGTCAACCCACCCAGATGATCAGGGTGCCAGCTGTGTACCAGATAGTCGCCCAGCCCCAGCACGAAGGCACTGTAACGGGAGCGCATCAGCTGCTCCGGTGTGCGGGCCTCGGCCCCCTGGTGCAGTGATCCGCAGCACAGTTCGAGAGAAAGAGTGGAACCGCAAGGACATTTGTTCATGTGTCAGCCCATCAGGGTCGATAGATAAAGGTGCGGGGATTGTAGCGAAAGCGGGTCCCCGTCGACCAGCGTCCTATACTGGTCAGGTAGGAACGGAACACCAATAAAAACAGCAGCAAGGATGTGAAAAATGACGCTAAAACAGAAAATTCTGTTGTTGGGAGCCGTCCCCGTGCTCCTGATGGCTCTGGTAGTCAACCTCAGCAATTACATGATCTCCAAGAGCGATCTCGAAGCTGATCTGATCGTTGCGCGGGAGAATGCGATCAAGGAGCGCAAGGCGCTGCTCAGCAGCTATCTGATGCTCGCCAAGACGGCTGTCGACACTGTCTACAACCAGCCAGATACCCCGGAAGTGCGCAAGCAGGTAGCCGAAATATTGCGGCCGTTGCGCTACAGCAGCGATGGCTATTTCTTCGTTTACGACTTTCAGGGCAATACTGTCTTGTTGCCGACCCGTCCCGAGATGGAGGGCAAGAACCGTTGGCAGGACAAGGATGCCAAGGGCAAGCTGCTGATCCAGGAGATCGTCAAAGCCGCCCGTCAGGGAGATGGTTTCTCCGAATACTGGACCGCCAAGCCTTCTATCGGGCGGGATGCGCCCAAGCTCTCCTTCAACCTGGTGCTCGACAAATATGAGTGGATTATCGGCACCGGCTTTTATATCGACGACATCGACAACGAGCTGGCGGCGCTGCGCACCGAGCGCGAGAACAACATGCACGACTCCCTGCAGAGCAGTGTATTGCTCATTCTGGTGATACTGGGCATCACCCTGGTGGCGACAGTGGTGATAGGCAACCGGGTTACCCGACCGCTGGCAGATGCAGTTCAGGCACTTAATGACATCGCAGACGGTGAGGGGGATTTGACCCAGCGCCTCAAGGTGCAGAGCAATGATGAAATTGGCCAGCTGGCCACGGCGTTCAACCGCTTCGTCGAGCGGATCCAGTCGGTGGTGAGCCAGGTGGGGGAAACCAGCAATCATCTGTTCAGTGCCGTGGAGAAGTTGCACAGTTTGAGCGAACACTATGATCATCAGATGCAGGGCCACAGCAGAGAGACGGATCAGGTGGTCACTGCCGTGACCGAGATGAGCTCCACCGCGCAGGAAGTGGCGGCCAGTGCCTCCAACGCGGCGACGGCCACCAGCGATGCGGCACGGGAGTCCGACGCCGCCCGTGGCGTGGTGGGCACCGCCATCAACAGCATCAACCGGCTGGTGGGGGAGGTGCATACCGCCTCCGGGGTCATCGAGCAGCTGGCCCATGAAACCGGCAAGATTGGCTCTGTGGTGGAGGTCATTCGCGGCATTGCAGAGCAGACCAACCTGCTGGCGCTCAACGCCGCCATCGAAGCAGCCCGGGCCGGTGAGCAGGGGCGCGGCTTTGCGGTCGTTGCGGACGAGGTGCGCTCCCTGGCGGGCCGAACCCAGCAGAGTACCAAGGAGATCAACGAGATGCTTCAACGGCTGCAAAGTGGCGTCAAACAGGCGGTAGACGTGATGCAGGCCAGTGAGGAGCGCAGCCAGGAGACGGTACAGGAGGCAAGCCATATCGCCACCTCCCTCGACAGCATGGTGATGGCGGTCAGCACCATCAACGACATGAATATCCAGATTGCCACCGCCGCCGAGGAGCAGCATGCGGTGTCGGAGGAGATCAACAAGAACCTGGTGGCCATCCAGCAGATCGTCAGCGAGCTGACCGATGCGGCTGTGGAGTCCAACAGCACCACCCGCGACCTGGCCAGCACGGGTGACAAATTGCGTAAACTCGTCTCCCAATTCCGTTATTGATCGCATTTTTGCCGTCTGGACGTCATTTCCAGACGGCAAATTTGGGGATCGGCGGAGAATGTGGGAAAATTGCCGCCATCCGTTCCTTTCGTTAACCCGTACCCTATGAATGAGATCGTGAAAGGCAGTATCGATTTGATCCGTCAGCTCAACTATGGCCTGGTCTACGCCAGCCTGGAGGAGCACAAGGAGCTGTCCCGTACCGATCTGTCCCGTTTGACCGGCCTCTCTCCGGCCAGTATCACCAAGATCACCCGTGAACTGCTCGATGGCGGTCTGGTGGTGACCTGTGGCGAAAGCTCGGTGGGGCGTGGTCGCCGTCAGACCCTGCTGCGCATCAACGAACGCCGCTTCCAGTTTCTCTCCATGCGCCTCGGCCGTGGCTATGTGGACATGGCCCTGTTCGATTTGGCCGGTCGTTCTCTCGCCCGTCATCGTCATACTTTCAGCGAAGCGGAACGTGCCGATCTGCTGGCCAGTCTGGTGCGAGCCATTGAGGGTTTCCTGCCAAAGAAGGCGTTGCGCCTTGCCTGTATCGCCCTCTGTCTGCCCGGGCAGGTGGAGCGTCACTCCGGCATGGTGAAACACTTCCCCTTCTATGATCTGCGCAACTGGCCCCTTGGTCCGACCCTGCAACAAGCGTTCGAGGTACCCGTGCTGGTCAGTGGCGACGTGCGCACCTGGATCCAGGCCGAGCGCGAGTGGGGCGCCGCCAAAAATTGTGCCGATGCTGTGCTGGTGTTCGTCCACAACGACATAGGTGTCGGCATGGTGGTCAACGGTCAGCTCATCGAGAGCGAGTCGGCCCTGCTCGGCGATCTCAGCCACCTGCAGCTCGAACCCTACGGCCAGCGCTGCTACTGCGGCGGCTTTGGCTGCGCCTGTACCCTGGTGACCAATCAGGCGCTGGAGGCGCAATACCGGGATCTGCGCGAGCGCATGCAGGAGTATGACTTGCCGGAAACTGTCACCATCCGCGAGTTGTGCGAGCTGGCGCTGGCGGGCAACAGCCTGTGTCAGGACATTCTCCATCAGGCGGCCGGTCGTCTCTCCCGGGTGCTCTCCAACCTCATCTGTCTGCTCAATCCGGGCAAGCTGCTGCTGGGGGGGGAAATAACCCGCGCCGATCGGCTGCTGTTCCCCATGCTGCACCAGTCTCTGGCCAGCCAGTTGCCGGCCGAATACCTGGTGCGGCTGCAGATCGAATCCACCCATTTCTACGAAGATCCCACCAAGCCCACCTCGGTACAGGTGCACAAGGCCCTGCGCGATGGCAGCCTGCTGCTCGACTTGTTGCGAGGCGACAAGGAGGCATGACGCTCGGGTTGCAAGGACGCTTCCTGCTCATGCTCTGTCTGGTCAGTCTGCTGCAACTGGTGTTGCTGAGCGGGGCCAGTTACTACTACGTCTCCGAGCAGCGCTACCAGGAGGTGGGCGATCAGGCCCTTGACGTGGCGCGGCTGGTGGCCCGTGAGCCCGGCGTCATTGCCGGGGTAAAGCGCGGCGACACAGCCCGGCTCAATGTGCTGGTTGAGCGGATCCGCGCCGAAGTCGGCGCCAGTTACATCGTCATTGGTGACAGCGAGGCGCGGCGGCTTGTGCACCCCAATGCGGATCGCATCGGCCAGCCCATGGTGGGGGACGACCCTGCCCGAGCCCTGCAAGGAGAAGCCTATATTTCCCGTGCCCAGGGGTCGCTCGGTGTCTCGGTGCGCGGCAAGGGGCCGATCCGCAACGAGATGGGACAGGTCATCGGCGTGGTGTCGGTCGGTTATCTGGTGCGCGACATAGACGCAGATCTACAGGATTTTCTGCGCTTTGGTCTGGCGATGACCCTGCTTATCGTCTTGCTCAACAGCGCCGCGGCGGCCTGGCTGGCGCGGCGCTACAAGCGGGCCATCCTGGGGTTCGAACCCGAGCAGATCGGGCGCCTCTATGCCGAGCTGGATTGCACCCTGCGTACCGTACGCGAGGGGATCCTCACCATAGATGAGCAAGGCAGGCTTACCTCCCTCAACCCGAATGGCATCCGGCTGCTGCGCCTCGATGAGCAGGCGGCGAGGGCGGCCCTCGGCCAACCCGTCACCCAACTGTTGCCTGAAAGCCGCATGCTCTCCCTCATTCAGGATCCGCGCCCCCAGTTTGATGAAGAGATAGTGCTCAACGGCCAGCAGCTCATCGTCAACCGGCTGCCGTTGGTGCGGGACGGCAAGCTGATCGGCGCCGTGTCGAGCTTTCGGCGCAAGGATGAGCTGGCCGAGCTCGGCGCCCAGCTCTCCCAGGTACAGGCATACAGTGACCTGCTACGGGTACAGACCCACGAACACAATAACCAGCTCGGCACCATAGCCGGCATGATAGAACTCGGTGCTACCCAGGAGGCGCTCGCCTTCATCGGACGGGAAGCTGCTACCGAGCAAACCCTGCTCAGCTTCCTGATGGGGGCCATTGCCAAGCCCAAGGTGGCAGGGCTGCTGCTTGGCAAGTATCACAGGGCCCACGAGCTGGGGCTGGTGTTGGTGGTAGACCCGGATTCCCGTCTGCACGACATTCCTCTTCGTGTGAGCGGTTCCCAGCTGGTGACACTGCTGGGCAATCTCATCGACAATGCCTTCGAGGCGACCCGTCGCCACGGCGCGCCTTACCAGCCGATCCGGGTCTCGTTGAGCGATCTCGGCCAGGATCTCATCCTGGAGGTGGAGGACGGAGCCGGCGGCATAGATCCTGCCCTGGCAGACAGGTTGTTCGAGCGCGGGGTCAGCAGCAAGGTCGAGCCCGGTCACGGTATCGGCCTTGCTCTGGTGCGCAAGACGCTGGATGCCCTGCAGGGAACCATCACCATCGAAGCCACGGCGCAGGGAAGTTGCGTCGTCTGTTACATTCCCAAGGAGATGTGAGTGATCAAGATCCTGATCGTCGAAGATGATCCGGCCATAGCCGAGATCCACCGCCGCTTCGTTCAGCGGCTGGCGGGCTTCGAGGTGCTGGGGGTGGCGCTCACCCTGTTCGATGCCAGAGAGCAGATTGGCATCCTCAAACCCGATCTGGTGTTGCTGGATGTGTGGCTGCCCGACGGAGAGGGTTTTGTCCTGCTGCGTGAACTGCGTCAGGCCGGTGCCTGCCTGGATGTCATCCTGCTCACTGCCGCGCGGGAGGCGACCGCCTTGCAGGAGGCGATGCGGCTCGGGGTGGTGGATTTCATCCTCAAACCCGTGGTGTTCGAACGATTGCGGGATACGCTTGATAACTATTGTCAGAGCCGCGCCGCGCTGGCGGCGCTGGCTGACATCGATCAGCAGGCGGTGGATGCCCTGTTCGGTACTCCGCTGCAGCAGGTGGCGGCCGGCGGTCTGCCCAAAGGGATAGATGCGCTTACCCTGCAACGGGTATTGGCGGCGCTGACGGGGGTGGGAGCCAGTGCCGAGGAGATAGGCAACCGGGTGGGGGTGAGCCGCACCACGGCACGCCGTTATCTGGAGTTTCTGGTGGGCCAGCAGCTGGCGAGCCCTGAGCTGGAATATGGCACCGTCGGGCGGCCGGAGCGCCGTTATCAGTCAATACAGAAGCGCCAACACTGACGCATCAGCATGCTGCACTCATCTTTGATGTCATAAAAAGAGCGCCTTTGGGCGCTCTTTTACATTGCAAGCTCATGGTGATCAGGTCGGCTCCGAGTACAGCGTTTCCACTGGCGCCCTGCGAGCCTGCCACCACTGCCAGATTGGCAACAGCAGCATCAGCAGGGTGACCAGGGTGAAGCCGAGGGTGATGGGTCGCTCCCACAGGAAGCTCAGTGAACCGTCGTTGATGACCAGGGCCCGGCGCAGGTTGTCCTCCAGCATGCCACCCAGAATGAAGCCGAGCAGCATGGGAGCCATGGGGAAGTCCAGCAGGCGCAGCCCGATGGCGATCAGCGCCACCAGCGCCATCACATAGATGTCCATGGTGTTGAACGAGACCAGGTAGACCCCGATCAGCGAGAACAGCAATACCATGGGGATGAGCACGGGGCGTGGCACCTGCAGTATCTTGGCCAGATAGGGAATGAGCGGCAGGTTGAGGATCAGCAGTACCACGTTGCCCAGATACATGGAGATGATCACCGACCAGAAGACGTCCGGGTGCTCCATGAAGAGGCGAGGGCCCGGCTGAATGCCATAGGCGATGAGAGCCCCCAGCATCAGTGCCGTGGTGCCCGAGCCCGGGATCCCCAGAGTCAGCAGGGGCACGAAGGCACCGCTGGATGCGGCGTTGTTGGCCGCTTCCGGCGCGGCTACGCCGGTCAGGCTGCCCTTGCCGAACTCCTCCTGCCTGCGCTTGCTGGCGAAGTTGCGCTCGGCACCATAGGCCATGAAGGAGGCGATGGTGGCGCCGGCCCCCGGCAGCACGCCGATGAGAAAGCCCAGCACAGAGGAGCGCACTATGGGCGGCGCTATCTCTTTTACCTCGGTCTTGCTCAGCTTGAGGGAGCCGAGCTGCTGGATCTTGCTCACCTCCTCCTTGCTGGTGTCCTTGCCCGGGCGCAGCACCGTCATCAGGATCTCCGCCAGGGCGAAGGTGGCCATGGCCAGCAGCAGGAAGGAGAAGCCATCGCGCAAGTCCGGCAGGCCGAAGGTGAACCTGTCCACCCCAACGCTGCGGTCGATGCCGACGGTGGAGAGCATGATGCCAAACAGCGCCATGATCAGCGCCTTGAGCACCTGTCCCTTGCCGGCAAACGCCGCCACGGCGGAGAGTCCCAGTACCATGAGGGCGAAGTAGTCCGCCGACTGGAAGGAGAGGGACACCTTGGCTAGCAGCGGTGCCGCCACCATCAGGAAGATGGCCGACAGAGT
>Ga0115550_1001463_pt1 | contig 17690 bp, 16 predicted proteins | sample COGITO_mtgs_1005_FD_87177 | JGI IMG/M metagenome (GOLD analysis project Ga0115550, IMG submission 87177) | Pelagic marine microbial communities from North Sea - COGITO_mtgs_100511 | ecosystem: Environmental > Aquatic > Marine > Epipelagic | place: Germany:Helgoland, sampling site Kabeltonne... | reverse complement strand
GGCGCTAAGCAGCGGACTTTCGACACCATTAATCGACATGTTGGGCAGAATATCCTCAGGCACCAGGGCATCTAGTAGGGTTTCATTTTCTGTTGCCTGGAGACTATCCGGATAATAGTTATAACTCACGACCTCGGGAGTATGACGGGCCACCAGGTAAACCATATCCCCCTGTCTGCGACTACTGACAAAGCCACCCTGAAACTCGAGTTGCAGCTGTCTATCCGGATTACTTGTATCGGTTATATCGTAAATATCTAACGCCGTGGTCTGCCCTGCCCAGAGCGATGGATCGTCAAAGGAATCGCCAAACAGTCCCCACCAGCCACTACTGCTAATCGAAATTAACTGGTTATCATTGGTATACAGACCTTCAACGGTCCGGCTGCCACTGAGGGGGATAGTGCTCACCTCAGTGGCCTTGGCTGTCTCAGGATCAGTGGAGAGTATGCGTATACTGCGTTCTTCATTTACGCTGGGAGCGGGCATTGAATCTGCAGCTAGACTGTCGTCCTCCAAAGAAGGCTCGATAAACGCTATATCATCTACTATAAAGCAGCAGTCCATCCCACGGCTCGGTGCAATAAATAGATGATCGCCATCGTATTTTACATAGTCGTGCTCATCGACGCTGGCTTCCAATGTATAGGTGGTGGTAAAACTATCACTGCTGGCGGGCGCCGAGCTCTCCATATCCATGGCGACCCCATCGGCCATATCAACAGTGGCGGCTTTAGCCACATTATCAGTCGCTACCTGGGTAAATCCCTGTCGCACTCTGTCCAGTAGCTGACTTTGGCTCTCCACTTCGATCAGCAGTCCCTGGGGCGTGGGCTGAATGACCGGCGGTTCAGTGGTTTGCGGCGCTGAGGAACCACCACCGCCTCCGCAAGAGACTATTATCATCGTCAATGGAATGAACGCGAACTGGGATATTTTTTTCATTATTATTCTCAAATAAGCTTGCGGGCCAGTGTATTCAAGTTTACCTACAGCTTCAACTTGAGGCGAAATCCTTGGTATGCAAAAGACATTCTCATAGCGGTGCTCGCTCAAGGTACTTTAAATGGCAACCGCAGAATCAAATCGCTAAACTGGAACTACGCCGTTGACCAAAAATAATCAGAAAAAATGAATCCACCGACCCGCGCCAGTTTTATCTATCGCCTTACGCTTATTATCACTGGAACTCTGCTGATAGCGTTTATTGGCGCTGCGATTATGAGCCCAAAGGCACCCACTGATCCGCTCACCATTACCGGCACAGCTGTAAATAGTAGCGACAACGCTTACCTCGGCAGCAACAGCTGCGCAGGCTGCCATACAGAAGCCTTCCAGAATTGGCAGGGCTCTCACCATGACCAGGCCATGCAGCACGCCACAGCGGCCACGGTCAAAGGCGACTTCAATAACAGCCTATTCGAGGCGCCCGGCAATAACGCCCTATTTTCGAAAAAAGCCGATGGCTTTTATGCGCGCCTGGCAGGCACTGATGGGCAGGTCAGTGAACACAAAATTCTCTACACCTTTGGCACTGAACCTCTGCAGCAATATTTGGTGGCGTTTCCCGATGGCCGCCTTCAGCAACTTCCGGTGGCCTGGAATACCCTGACCAACCAATGGTTTGATCCGCAGCCAGAGTTACTGGCACAACCAGGTGAGTGGGTGCACTGGTCTGAGGGCGGCAAAAACTGGAACAGTATGTGTGCCGACTGTCACAGCAACAATGTCGAGAAGAACTTCGATATCGCCAGCAATAGCTACAGCACCACTGTTACTGAGCTAGATGTGGGCTGCGAGTCCTGCCATGGCCCAGGTCGCGATCATGTTGCGGCAGTGAGCTCGGCAGATTTTAATGCCACTCTAGATAAACTGCATATCAGCATGAGAGTCGGAGAGGACTCACAGGCAGTGGTGGATCAGTGCGGTCGCTGTCACGCCCGGCGCCAGCAACTGACTACAAAATTTGAACATGGCAGCAGCCAACTGCTGGATCACTATTTGCCGCAACTGCTAATACCGCCCACCTATCACAGCGATGGTCAGATTCTCGATGAGGTATTTGTCTACGGTTCTTTTGTGCAGAGCAAAATGTATCACTCCGGCGTCGGCTGTGTGGACTGCCACCAACCCCACAGCGTTAAGCTTAAAGCCGAGGGCAACCAGCTCTGTGTCGGCTGCCACAGCAGTGAGCAGTTTGATACACCCGAGCATCACCACCATAGTGCGAATCTAGCCCAGCCAATAGGTAGCCATAAGCCTCAGGGAAGCCAGTGTATCGACTGCCATATGCCGGGGCGGCTCTATATGGGCAATGATTATCGCCGCGATCATAGCTTTCGCATTCCCCGACCAGATCTGACGGTTGCCCACGGCACCCCCAATGCCTGTAATGATTGTCACACCAAAGAGTCCGCCGACTGGGCTGCGGAAAAAGTCGAGCAGTGGTTTGGCCCCGAACGGCCGGCGCATTTTTCTGAAATCCTCAGTGCCGCGGCCAGTCAACCCACCGACTCCGTTGAGCCATTGGTGTCCCTGTTGAATGATCTCTCCCAGCCGGCCATTGCCCGCGCCACAGCTGCCTCTTTGCTGGCCCCCAATATCTCACTGCCAGTGGTTGAGCGCGCGCTGACTAGGGCCAGCAGCGATACCAGTGCCCTATTGCGAAACACTTCGCTCAGGAGTCTCAATGGCAGCGCCAATAAGGTTGGCCCCCTATTCGAAGGCCTTAACGATCCTGTTCGAGCAGTGCGCATAGCCGCCGCCGAAGGGCTGATTGATGTGCCGGAAAATCGAATACCAGATGGGCTAACTGATGCCTTTAGTCGAGCAAACAAAGAGTATCTGACCTCAATGCTGGTCAACGCTGACTTTCCCTCTGGCCGTATGCGTATGGCGCTGGACCAGCATCGTCGCGGAAATCTTAGCAGGGCTGAGGAAGAGTATTTGGCAGTATTAAAAATCGATACAGGCTATAACGCGGCGCGCATGAATCTGGCGCAACTCTATTACAGCCAAGGAAAACTAAGCGATACAGAAAATCTGTACCGAACAGTGATTGAGCGGGAGCCAGAGGCCAGCGACGCGCACTATTCACTGGGGCTATTGATGGCCGAGCAGGGAGATTACCAGCAGGCGGCAGTGTCATTGAAGGCGGCAGCCACCACTGGCAATAACCCCCGCGCCTGGTACAACCTTGCAGTGCTGCACCAGCAGTCTGGGAAATCACTGGAGGCAGAGAAAGCCTATCTTGCAGCCCTGCAATTAATGCCCGGCAATACTGATTTTACCAATGGCCTAGTGAGTCTTTATGGGCAACAGCAGCAATGGATAAAAGCCCTGCAGCTAATTGATCGGGCACTGGTCAATGACCCTACAAATCTCAGCCTACGGCAATTGAAGCGAGCCGTAACTCAACGCCTCTAAAGGCTTGGACGACCAATACTGACAACTACTTCAATACAGCTGCGGCCCTCTCAAATAGGTTGCCGGCATGGTTCATCACATGAAAAACAATGCTCTGCTCATGGGAGCCTGTGACCAGATGGGCGCCGGGGCCAATCCCATAAACCGCCACATCCTCACCACCGTGAGTTTCCCCCTCTAGCGGCACCAGCACTTCCTGATGAAAACCCCTGGCCTGAGTATCTATAGCGGTTAAATCCTGACGTCCCGCCAGTGACTTGCTGTAATAGGCCATATCGGCATTGCTCTCATCACCCAAGTCGCGAAATCCAAGACCATTGGTATAACCCAAGGTAGTGTATGTCAGTCCGTCGTCATCGAGTGCGGGCTTGTCTGACCCCACATTTACGACCTTACCCAGAATCGGATTGCCCCGCTTTGGATAACCGGCCATGGTAAAGACATGACTGTGGTCGGCGGTGACAATAATCAGCGTATCTTCGCGACTGGTGGCATCCAGTGCAGCCTGAACTGCATGGGATAACTCAACGGTATCGCTCAAGGCGGCAAAGGCACTGTTGGCATGATGGCCGTGATCAATGCGCCCAGCTTCCACCATCAAGAAAAAACCCTGCTCATTGTTGTCGAGAATATCGATCGCCTTGGTGGTCATCTGGGTCAGCGAGGGTTCACCTGCAAGGTCATTCTTACGGTCGGCCTCATAGCGCATCTCCGACTCATTAAATAGACCCAATAAATTCTCACTACTGTTGCTGTCAACGGCATCGAAACCGGCCTGATCAATCACATAGTCGCCTCTGGGATAGAGCGCTTGCCACTCTTGTACCAGATTGCGACTGTCGTTGCGGTCGCCCTCTACTGAGCTACGGGCGTCGCGGCTATTGGCTGCAGGGTCACTGGGTAAAAATTCCCGGCGTCCACCGCCAAGGGCGACCTCAATACCATCTACATCAATACCCGGATAGCGGGCCTCGAGATTGCGCTCAAAATTAACCAGCTGCGAGGCAATATCTTCACAGCCAGCGGCGATAGCCGCAGCCGGCATCATCGAGGGATTTTCCCAATCGCGATCGGCAGACTTGGCGTAGGTTGCAGCAGGTGTAGCGTGAGTAATTCGTGCAGTGGAGACAATGCCAGTGGACAGCCCTGCAATCTCGGCCAGTTCCAGCGCGGTAAATAACTGGTTGCCAGCAGCCGACTCACAGTCACCTTTGCGGGTGTTTTCGTCGAGACCAATAACCCCAATATTGGTTTTAACGCCGCTAACTAGAGCGGTCATAGTGCCCGCCGAATCCGCTGTTTGGGCATCGACATTGTAGGTTTTCGATAGGCCTACAAAGGGAAACTTGCCGAAGCTAAGACTGTTCTCCTCGCCAGACATACCCTGCTGCTGCCCCTGAAAAATACGCGCGGCAGTAACCGTGGTAACACCCATACCGTCGCCGACAAAGAGAATAATATTCTTCGCTGAGCCCGCCTGCAGGGCCAAGCGCTGGGCCTGCTTGTTAGTCTCCGCGACCGCTGCAGCAGACTCCTTGTACCAATGATTATCAGTGATACTCAGCAGTGCCTCGGGCGCAGCGCGCGATGCCTCTGGAGATGGGGAAACTGCTGTACCTGTTGGAGTACATCCGATTAATAGCAGCCCAACTAGACTTAGGGCAGATCGGGTAACGTAGCGGAGCTGTGATTGGGCAAACTTGGGCATAGTCTTTATTCTGTCTCGACGGTTATTGGCAGAGAGCCATCAACATTTCTCGCAGCAGTCTGATATTGAATACTATTTATAAAACCAGCCATAAAGCCGCCTATAAGATCATCGGTTAAATCGTATTGGAAACAGTAGCATGGTGTACATGACTCAAAAAGCGAGCCCATAAACGCGTATTCTCTCTGCACGTTTACAACAATTTTTTTGGATAAGGCGCCTTAAATAAGTGTCTGGTCGTCGAACACTGGATTGGGTGAGCGCTCTGCCCCGGCTTGAAAGACTTCAACAGACGCCGCAGCTTCTTTAATATCTTCAAAGCGAGCTATATGAAACAGGGCATCACCTTCATTGACCAGAGGAATATTACTCCGGCCAATCACCAGCCCATTGTACTGTGCCGTGACGGGATAGTCTGTTGAGTCAAACAGGTCCGACGGATCTGAGATAACACCCAAGACATCACCGCTTCTTACCCTTGAACCCAGGGCAACGACCGCGCGCAGTATGCCGCTCTGCGGTGCTCGCTCCCAGCTGCTTGAGCGAGCAACAAAGGGTTCATGGCGCTTGCTGGGATTTTTTGTCCGTGGCAACATCGCCAGTTCGCGCATAATTGATAAAATACCGCGCACGCCGGCACGGATAGATAATTCGTCAAAACGCAGAGCCTCACCGGCTTCGTAGAGCAGCACTTTAACTCCGTACTCGTCAGCCGCCTGACGCAGTGAACCATCACGTAAATTAGAGTTGAGTAACACCGGAACCGAAAAAGCCTCAGCCAATTGTTTTGTCTCTGGGTCATCCAGATTGGCACGAATTTGTGGCAGGTTGGAGCGATGTACAGCTCCCGTATGCAAGTCGATACCATAATCGCACTGTCGTACCACTTCCTGCAGAAAAGTATGTGCCAGCCTTGCGGCCAGTGAGCCTCGGCTGGAGCCTGGAAAAGAACGGTTCAGGTCACGCCTGTCTGGCAGGTAGCGAGAGTGCTGGATAATGCCAAATATATTTACCACAGGAATAACGATCAGCGTACCACGCAGGCGTTTCAGCACAGCGCTTTTTAGCAGGCGTCGGGCTATTTCAACACCATTCAGTTCATCGCCATGAATAGCAGCGCTAATAAACAGGGTTGGCCCGCTGGTTTTACCGCAGATAACCTGTAGCGGAATATTGACATTTATATGGGTATATAACTTACCAATAGGTAGCTCAATAACGCCCCGTTCACCGGGCTGTATTGTGACCCCATTTATCGTCACTGGTTTATTTTTGGTTGCCATAACCGTAACAGTTACCCTTTGCCGCGTGTGCGTGTTTTATGAGGTTTAGCGTTCTTCTCGATAAACTCGATAATCATTTTGGCGACATCTTTTTGCGTCGCTTCTTCAATGCCTTTTAGTCCAGGCGAAGAGTTCACTTCCATCACCAGAGGGCCTCGACTGGATCGCAATAAATCGACACCGCACACATTGAGCCCCATGATAGTCGCAGCCTTAACGGCTGTTTTACGTTCGGCAGATGATAGTTTGACTAGTTGCGCCGAACCACCACGATGCAGATTGGAACGAAACTCTCCCTCGGGGGCTGTCCTCTGCATGGCTGCAATAACCTTTCCCCCCACAACTAGGCAACGAATATCGCTGCCGCCAGCTTCTTTAATAAATTCTTGAATGAGGATGTTACTTTTCACCCCCATAAAGGCCTCAATAACACTTTCCGCCGCTTTTTTGGTCTCGGCCAGAACCACGCCAATACCCTGAGTACCTTCCAGCAGTTTAATCACCAAAGGTGCACCGCCGACCTCTCGAATCAAGCCTTTGACATCATCTGGTGAATTGGCAAAAGCGGTTACAGGTATGCCAACCCCTTTGCGGGACAATAGTTGGATGGAGCGTAATTTGTCTCGAGAGCGGGAAATTGCAACGGACTCGTTGACGCAATATGTGCCCATCATTTCAAACTGGCGCACCACGGAGGTGCCATAAAAGCTTACCGAAGCGCCGATACGAGGGATAACCGCATCAAAGTCACCGGGATTAAATTCTTCATTTTTAAAGTGTATAGACGGATTCTCGGTCCCCATATCCATAAAACAGCGAATATGATCAATAACACGGACGTCGTGACCGCGTTCTTCAGCAGCTTCCACAAGACGCCGTGTGGAATAGAGTTTGGGATTCCGGGACAAAATGGCAATTTTCATGGGTTCTCCTAGGTTATTGGGTTCGGGCTTTAATCATTATGGACTGCAAAAAGTCACATTGAAGGGGAGCCTGAGAGATAAGATGCCGCTGGGTTGACACAATACAAGCCATTCAGGGCAGTGCGCCCAAGTAACAGTCGAAATTTCATCGTGTCACGATTGGTCAATGTCACCTCGATCGTCCGTTGCATATCGCCAATAATGACTGTTGTTTCTATGACAAAGCGCCGTTCTGCATGGCCACCGGAATCGGTGACCATACGCTCTTCCAACACTGCAGCATCACAGATAAGCGCGGTTTCACTGTCATTTTGATTGGGGTGAATGCCAAACTTGACGCGCTGCTCATCGCCCTTGTGATAGGGCTCAACGAAGTAGGCATGCAGGGCAGAGGTTCGTGCACCTGTATCAACTTTTGACTTAATCAGTGAAATTCCCAGGTGTGGCAGACTGACCCACTCACGCCAACCCAGGGTAATAAGTTCTGCTTGATTTGCTGATTGATGTGTCCTGTTGGCGCACATGGCAATAGGTCTCTAAAGGGATGAAATTTCGGCGCATCATAGATGATTTGCACCTAGGTATATATAAAAATAATCGGGTGACTTTGGATGCTGATATGACGTCTAACAGGTTAATAATGCGAGCTTCGCGGCTACTTTTTGACACGACTTTGCAACAAACAGAAAGTGCAGAATCCTATGGGGGCAATCATTGCTCCAGGGGATTATTCAATCCTGTTCAAGGATTATAGCACGGTGCTTTCGCGGAATGATCGAGGATATAGGGAGTACTGTAAATCTAGGTGTCGCTAGTCGAAACGCAAAATTTCATCGATACTCAGACCGTGGGCCTTGGCTATTTTGAACAGCTGCCAGAGTGAGACAATGGCTTGGGGATCCTGCTCCATTCTCTGATACTGGCGCAGAGATAACTCGTAGTCCGCCATATCTTCTTGCACTAGGTGGCCACTTTTTCGCAGCGAGACGATTCGCTTCTGCAGTTTTTCCTGTAACTGCAAGAATTCATCGTAATAAGCAGAGTCTGCATTTGGGCGTTGCATATCAGTTTGCTCAGATAACTATTGACCTGGGACGCCAAGGTTGGCATATTCGAAAACACAGCAACACGCCATGCCTGACGTCCTCCGTGACGAAATAACTGAATGTGAATCTGTAGACAGTGAAAACAATGGGGCTCTCTCAGAGAGAGTCAAAGGAGCTATTTAATCAGCGCACTCTTTCTGAGCGCAGATCCAAACACATTTAAAGAGTGCAATGCACAAGGAGTCAAAACCAGTGACAATTCAGCTACAAAAAAAACTGATAGCCATCAGCCTAATACTTGCCGGAACCCTAGCACTACTAGGTTGCGCAAATAACTCATCACAACCCAATTATGATCTGGATACCTATACCCTGGGGCGCAGTGCGGTATTCACCCAACGTGAGCTCATTAACGAACAGCTCAAAGATCCCGCCGAAGTCAATACCCAAGTCCGCGACACATTGTTGTATAACTACTGTGATCTGGTGGCACGGGATTCAATCTACGTATCCCAGGACAACCTTCCCCAACAGTGCCGGCCTCTCAGCCACGAAAAGCAGCCCCTAGATAACAACCAACGCCAATGTGCCTATAACTACCATATCTGTATCAAGGCCTGCCCACTGCGCACTAATGATTGCCAACCCTGTATTGAGCGTGCCAAACGGTGCCTGGCGACTCCCTAGAAAAGCTCCCTAAAAAAGCTCACAAGAAAGGCCGCCTAACAACCTAACTCACCTAAGCCGCGTCAGACCCGTAGGCGTAAAATCCACCGCGCTTAAGGGCAGCCTTATAGGCTGGGCGCTGCTGCATGCGCTGGCGATAGGCGGCGATATTCGGCAGGCTTTCTAGAGAATAGAGCAGTGGTGTAATCTCGACTACAAATGAGAGCTGAATATCGGCAGCAGAAAAACAGTTGTCCACCAACCAGTCGACTCCCTGCAGTGAATTCTCTATATAGCCGAGATGACGCTGCAGCTCGTCACTGATCCGCGGTTGCAGTGATGCACCGGCGTCACCTAGGCGCGCCGTATACATCTTTAGCATCATCGGCAGCATCGCACTGCCCTCAGCATAGTGCAGCCACTGCAGGTACTGCTCATAGCTATCAGTGCCTGTTGTCGGCTGCAAACGGCCGGCGCCATAGTGGCGCACGATATAGTCAATGATCGCGCCGGACTCAATAATAGTTGCTTGGCCATCAGTCAAAACCGGAGACTTACCCAGAGGATGAACCTGTTCCAACTCCGCTGGTGCAAGATTGGTCACTGCATCGCGCTGATAGGTTTTTAATTGATACTCTAGGCCGAGTTCTTCGAGTAACCAGAGGATGCGTTGCGAGCGGGAATTATTTAAATGATGGACAGTCAACATAGCTGAGACTCTAGTAGGAAAGATTGGCTACTGCTCTTAGGGGCAGTTCATTGCGCTGGATAGCCAGCTGCAAAACCAGTATACCTAAAAACTGGCCAAGTAGAGTTGGGCCTGCTGCATATAACACCTAAAGCCAACTCAACAGCCTTGGGTCGCATCAAATAATTGTTCTCTGATATTAACCGCTGTAAGCTAGGGCCTCGTCTGAATCCGCTCTGAGATTATCTTGCCCAAAGCCTTTGTCTACCCAGCGTTGCGCTCAACTCGCAACAATTTTAAGTGCCCTAGCTGCGATCAAGCTTTGATCCTCCAGGAGGATACGCAACCTCGCACTTACAGGTGTAACAATAAGCACAGCTTTGATCTGGCCCGCGAGGGTTATCTCAATCTGTTGTTGGCCCAGCACAAGCGCAGCCGCAATCCCGGAGACAGCGACGAGATGATTCGCAGCCGCCAGCGTTTTTTAAATGCCGGCTACTATCAGCCCCTATCCGACGCCATTGTCGCCGCCGTCAGCAAAGCCGCAAGCGGGCCTGAGCAAACAGTTTTAGATCTGGGCTGTGGTGAGGGCTACTATATGCAGCAGTTGCGTATAGCTTTTAATTTGAGAGCTTCTGATTTAAAAAAAGAACCAGCCAAGCTTAAACTGCTGGGCATGGATATCTCCAAATTCGCCGTGCGCCTAGCGGCAAAACGCAAGATGGATGCCCGTCTCGCAGTTGACAGTGTCTACAATATCCCGTTATTTGAAAATCGTGTCGACACGGCTATTTCAGTGTTTTCACCGATCAGTGTCGAAGAGACGGCCCGGGTACTTAAACCCGGTGGTCAGTTAATTATGGTGGGCCCGGGCACAGACCATTTGTCGGGACTCACATCCCTAATCTATGAGCAGTCCCTTCCCCATGGCGGCAATACGGCGAGTCTAGAAAAGGCGTCGCAATTTAACCTCCTAGAACAGATTGAAATCAAGCAGTCCATTGTAGTCAGGGGCAGCGATATTCTTGACCTGTTGAAGATGACGCCCTACTACTGGCACAGTCGTCCGGAGCAGCAAGAGATGTTGGCCGAGCTGGATAAACTAGAAACAGCTATTCACTTCTATATTAATATTTATCAGAATCAAACTGCTTAATAGAAACCGCCAATATAAACCCTTTTAAAAGCACCTAATATGAGCCCCGCAGAGCAACAGTTTTTAAGCCGCAACAAACTCCCAGAGAGCTACCTAATTAGTGCCGAGAAATGGTTTTCACCACTACTGGAGAAATATAAAACAACTCGGGATCGGCCATTAATTATTGGTATTAATGGCTCTCAGGGTTCTGGAAAATCGACTCTAGCTGACTATCTCTGCACCATGCTCAGTGAGCGTTACCAATTGCGTTGTGTCTCTCTATCACTGGATGATTTTTACCTGACAAAACTAGAGCGCCAGCAGTTGGCGCGTCAGGTACATCCGCTGCTGGAAACTCGTGGCGTCCCCGGCACCCACGACGTTCCTCTGGCCCTAGAGACCATTGCAACGTTAGTCGATGGATCTGCAGAAACCCTTATTCCACGCTTCGATAAAAGCCAAGATGACCGAATGCCTGAAGCCCAGTGGGACCGCATTAACGGGGCTGTAGATATTATTGTCTTTGAAGGCTGGTGTGTCGGTGCTCGGGCCCAGACTGAGGAGCAATTAGTTGAGCCGCTAAATGCTCTTGAGGCGAAACAGGATGCAGACCGCCTCTGGCGTACCAGTGTCAATCAAACCTTGGCTGGGGAATACCAGGCGCTGTTTGATCTGCTCGATGAGTTAATTATGTTGCAGGCGCCCTCTTTTGAAACCGTGTATAACTGGCGTCTTGAGCAGGAAGAAAAGATGATTGCCCGTCTCGGTAATTCAACCAGTGATGGGCATCATGGCATTATGTCAGCCGGTCAAATCAGCGAGTTTATCGCCCACTATCAGCGTATTACCGAGCACAGCCTAAGGGAAATGCCTGAGCGCGCAGATCATCTATATAAGTTGGACAGTCAACGACAGATCATTGGCTACCTGTACAAATAGTGTGCCTGTAAAAATAGTGTGCCGGCCAACTAAGCGCTTAAACGATTAAGCCGCCACATTGGCAAACTGGCTAACCACTGTGAGCAGTTGTCGGCAGGTTATCTGCCCGACTAATTTGCCCTTATCCACAACCGGAAGGCGACGGTGTCCCTGCTTGATCATAAAGTCTGCCACATCCACTACATCCGCATGCAACTTACAGGAGTCCACCTCTTCGGTCATATAATCGCGGACACTGCCTATATCACTATTGTTGTTATAGCTGGCATTGAGAATAGCTCTGAGACAATCTAGCTCTGACAGCACACCTAGCAGTGTACTCTGCTCATCCACCACACAGACACCGGACACTTTGTGCTCAACAATTAGTTCGATGGCATCAAAGACATTATCAGTTGCAGATACACTTAACGGGTTGCGCGACATGTAGTCGCTTAAATCAACAGAACGCAGCATAAAATTCCCCTTAATAAACCGCTTAATCGACCTCTTAATATTCCTAATAGTAAACCTTTTAGCCAATCTTTTAGCAAATCTATTAGCAAACCATAATTTATATTCTAGCCTGAATATACAGTCTTAGTGTAATTTTGTCCTTAGCGGGATTTTTCACTGGGGCACAAAAAAGGCCTCCAAGAGGAGGCCTTCTTATGCTCGGTACAACTTATCCCTTAGGCATCAAAGGCATGACGCAAAACGATAGTTTCGATTCGGTCAGGACCGGTTGAAACCACATCCACTGGGGCACCAATCAGCTCTTCGATACGAGTGATGTAGGCACGGGCAGCAGCTGGCAAAGCATCAATATTTTGCGCACCTACGGTGACATCAGTCCATCCAGGCATGGTCTCATAGACTGGGGTGATCGCTTCAAAATCATCGGCATGAGTAGGAATACCCGCATCACTGCCATCGCTGTGAATATAACCAACACAGATATTAATTTCTTCTAAACCGTCCAACACATCGAGCTTAGTCAGACAGATGCCTGAGATACTATTGATCAGCACTGCCTGGCGCAGAGCAACTGCGTCAAACCAACCACAGCGGCGTTCACGACCAGTGGTAGTGCCAAACTCGTGGCCTTTTTCACCCAGGTAGGCGCCGATTTCACAGTGCAGTTCGGTGGGGAATGGGCCAGATCCAACTCTAGTGGTGTAGGCCTTGGTAATACCCAAAATATAATCTAAGTACAGTGGACCAAAACCCGTTCCGGTAGCCGCGCCGCCAGCCGTGGTGTTGGAGGACGTAACATAGGGATAAGTGCCATGATCTATATCCAGCAGTGAACCCTGGGCGCCTTCAAAGAGAATGTCGGCACCGGCTTCACGGGCGTCGTGCAAAATCTTGGTGACATCGCCTTTCATCGGCAGCAGTGCTGCAGCCCAAGCTTGCGCATCAGCAAGAGTGGCGTCGTAGTCCACTGGATCGACTTTGTAGTATTCAGTCAGAGCAAAGTTATGGTAATCAACAACCTCTTTTAACTTCACCGCAAAGCGCTCCATATTGGCCAGATCACCGAGACGCAGTGCCCGACGAGCCACCTTGTCTTCATAGGCGGGGCCTATACCTCGGCCAGTGGTACCAATCTTAGCGTTGCCACGAGCGGCTTCGCGAGCCTGATCCAAAGCAATATGGTAGCTGAGGATTAACGGACAAGAGCCTGAAACTTTAAGGCGGTCACGGACCTCAATGCCGCGCTCTTCAAGCATGGTGATTTCTTTTAGAAGGGCGTCTGGCGCCACAACAACGCCATTGCCAATCACGCAAGTGACGTGAGGGCGCAAGATACCGGAGGGTATAAGGTGCAGTGCAGTTTTCTTACCATCGATAACCAGTGTATGACCGGCGTTGTGACCCCCTTGAAAACGTGCCACCACTGTTGCTTTATCAGTTAATAAATCAACGATCTTACCCTTGCCTTCGTCCCCCCATTGGGAACCAAGAATAACGACATTTCTACCCATAATAATGCTTGCTCGTAAAGATAATGATTAGGCTGCCTAAAATTTTTAAACGTTAGGACAGCTTTTGAATAATCCAAGAACCGTTCTGCTCCACTAGAGCGCGGTCACAATTTAGTTCGCTGTAGTCAACCAGTTGCCCGGCAAAACCCTGCACAACTCGCTCACCCTGTGATCGCAAAGCTGCGATCTCAGTTGCCACTGCCGGGTCGCTGCTATGGGCGACAAAGATACCCAACTTAGCGATTTGTTTAGTGGCACTTTGACTGACCAGAGATTTTAGGTTGCAGGCAAATCCGGTGGCCGGACGCGGGCGGCCAAAGGCCTCACCTACGTGATCATAGCGCCCACCATTACCCAGCGCCTTGCCATACCCCTGCACATAAGCGGCAAACACCACCCCTGTGTGATAGTGGTAGCCAGGCAGTTCGCCGAGGTCTAGATAGACGGTGACATTGCGCTCGGCAATCGCCGCGACAATTTCTTCCAACTGCGCCACTGCGGCCAATACGGCTGCTGGTGCTCCAGCTAATTTCTCACGGGCAGCTGCCAGCACTTCGACACTGCCAGCCAGGCTTGGTAATACATTTAACCAACCGGCCAACTGCGGATCGCTGATATTGGACTCAATCCACTGAGCTAATTCTCGAGCGGCTTTGCGCTGAACTAAATCAAACAGCTGAGCTTCGCTGTCGGCACTGAGGCCAGCATCGGCCAAGAGACCACGGAAGATATCCACATGGCCTAAATCCAGATGCACGTTTTCAACACCAGCGCTGCTGATGCTCTGTAATAAGAGTTCTATAACTTCAATATCGGCGGCCACTGTGGCTTCACCAAACAACTCGACACCAATAGAGATTGGCGTGCGCGACTCCAGCGGACCTCGCGGGCGAGTGTGTAACACTGTGCCTGCGTAACAGAGTCTACTAGGCCCTTCACGACGCAGACTGTGGGCATCCATTCGCGCTGTTTGCGGTGTGATGTCCGCACGAATACCCATCATACGGCCACTTAGCTGATCGGTAATTCGGAAGGTCATCAGATCTAAATCGGAACCGGAACCGCTGAGTAGCGAGTCGGTAAACTCCACCATTGGCGGGATCACCAGGTCATAGCCCCAAGAGTTGTAGAGATCGAGAAGCTGACGTCGCAGGTGCTCGACAACCTGAGCGCGCTCCGGAAGCACCTCATCGACACCGTCTGGCAATAACCAACGATCCGCAATTGTCATGAATCTTTTTCAACCTTTAGCTTTGAAGCGTTTGTACGCTAAATCAATGAATTAACTACAAGCCAACTAACTCAGCGCAAGAAAAATAGAGCTATGGCGCCAATGGCCATACTTAAAAAGCCGATACGGCGCATTTGGCTATCATCGACTGTCGCTATAACCTCGACCATGCCGCGCCATCTAGAGGGTGATAAGAAGGGAATAATTCCCTCTAACACCAACATCAGGCAAATTGCTGTACCTATATCTTTAAGCATAATCACGACAACCTATAAAACTTAGCCTCTACATCAGTACTAAATCGGCACAAAAAAACCGGGACGAACCCGGTTTTTTAATTTTAGCAAAGTCACCATCAATGTGGCAGGAGTTTTTACGCTAATTAGATTTTTAGGGCTCAAATGTCCTAAATAGCCCTAAAACATTTCAAACCGCCTAACTAGCGTCACAAACATCCAACCGGCACAGGGCCGATTATTTGCCGTCTTGGTTTTGCAAGTACTTGAAGAAGTCACTGTCCGGCGCCACAAGCATCACGTCACCCTTATTGGAAAACGAATTCTTGTAAGCATTGAGACTACGCACAAAGGAGTAGAACTCAGGATCCTGCTGATAGGCTTCAGCATAAATTCCTGCCGCCTCAGCATCTCCAGTACCGCGCAGCTGCTCTGCATCACGATAGGCATTGGCCAGCTCAATGGTGCGCTCACGATCTGCCGAAGCACGAATCCGCTCAGCTTTTTCCTTACCGGTTGAACGCAATTCCGTCGCTTCTTTCTCTCGCTCGGCGGTCATACGCCTAAATACCTGGCTGCTCACTTCCTGAGGTAGGTCAATTCGCTTAACGCGCACATCCACAACTTCAATCCCCAGACTGCCGAGTACCGACTCATTGAGGTCAAAAGTAATATCTTCCATCAGCGCATCGCGCTCTCCAGAGACCACTTCGTGAAGTGTGCGAGTACCAAATTGGTTGCGCAGTCCGTTGTTGACACGATTGGCAAGACGGTTTCGAGCTACAGTTTCAACGCCACCAGTGGCCTTGTAGTAAGTCTCAACATTGGCAATACGCCACTTGGCGTAGGAATCAACGATTAAGCGTTTCTTCTCAACAGTGAAAAAACTGGCTGGCTGTGCATCTACAGTCAAAACTCGCGCATCAAACAGACGAACATCATCTGCAAAAGGCAGTTTGACGTGCAGGCCCGGCTGAATATCAGCTTCAATCAGGCGTCCAAAACGCAACTTTACACCGCGTTCGGTTTCGCTGACCACGTAGAGCGTGCTGCTGGCCACGACCAACAAAAGAGCGAAGACCAATACCGATTTTAATAAATTACTCATCGTCTTCTCTCCATCGATGTGGGCTCAACGTTACGCTGCAACTTCTCAAGCACTTGGTTAGTAATTCGATCAATCATTTGACCATTGCCTTCATCAGATCTGAGCTTCGACTGCGTGCCCTCTTGAATCAACTTATCCAATGGCAGGTAGAGCATATTGTTGCCGCTCTCAGTGTCAACCAGAATTTTGGTGCTGTTCATCATGACATTTTCAACCGCGTCTAAATAGAGACGATCTCGAGTCACTCTCGGCGCTTTGGCGTATTCTGTGTACAGGTTATTAAAGCGCTGAGCTTCACCCTCTGCTTTCGAGACTACTTGAGACCTATAAGCACCTGCCTCTTCACGCATACGCTGAGCGGCACCACGAGCTTCAGGAATAATACCGTTGGAATAGGACTGGGCTTCGTTGACCAATCGTTCCAAATCTTCTCGGGCCTTGATCACGTCATCGTAGGCAGACTTGACCTCATTCGGTGGTCGCGCCTCTTCGATATTGATCTTCACCACGTTGATTCCGCTCTTGTAATTATTCAGCAGATCCTGCAGCTTGTCGGCAGTAGATATAGCAATCTGTTCGCGGCCAGTGGAGATAACGCCATCTAGACCTGTGCTGCCCACTACGTGGCGCAAGGCGCTGTCGGTGGCATGTTTTAAGCTAGTCTCTGGATCGCGAATATTGAGCACGAAAGCCTTGGCATCTTCAATGTTGTACTGAACCGTCAGGGAGATCTCAACAATATTTTCATCCTGGGTCAGCATCAAACCGCGAGCGGAGTACTGTCGCTCTTCGGTCACGCGCACCGTATAAACCTTGTCGATTAACTTGGGATTCCACTGCAAGCCGGAACCCAGCGTGTCGTGGTATTTACCCAGACGCAAGACAACAGCCTGCTCTTTCTCATCGACCTGGTAAAAGCCCATGAGTCCCCAGAGTACCAGCAGTATTATGGCTACTACCGGAATTAAACTTTTGCCATCAGGGCCGCCGGATCCATTTGACCCACCGCCGAAGCTACTGAACTTTTTCTTCAGTTGATTGAGCGCTTCATCGAGATCTGGTGGGCCATCATTGCCGCGCTTTCCACCCCAAGGGTCCTTGCCACCACCCGGTTCATTCCAGGCCATAAGTATTCTCCAATTTAAGTAATTGTCTTACCGGCGTCTAAACGATTTTAGCGCCGGCATAATTCTAAAGCCTTTGACTTCAACTAGCTACAGTGTCACCAAGTCGTCTACATCTAGCCCTGAACTTTTAATCAAGCGCAAGAAATCAATCTCAGAGAGTTTTACCTCCAGATTGATCCAACCGTTTTCATCGACCTGTTCTTC
>Ga0115550_1001457_pt1 | contig 17708 bp, 15 predicted proteins | sample COGITO_mtgs_1005_FD_87177 | JGI IMG/M metagenome (GOLD analysis project Ga0115550, IMG submission 87177) | Pelagic marine microbial communities from North Sea - COGITO_mtgs_100511 | ecosystem: Environmental > Aquatic > Marine > Epipelagic | place: Germany:Helgoland, sampling site Kabeltonne... | reverse complement strand
GGGGTGCTGGCAGATGCCTGCTCGGCTCAGCTCTCGGCCTTCTTCAAGCGCCGCCGCGCCGAGAAAAAGGCAGCCAGACAGGCGCTGCAACAAGCGACCGACTCTTCTTCTTGATGCAAGCGGGGGCGACTTTTGCCGCGTCCTGCTTCTCACAATTCAATATATTTTCATATAAAACAGATGGTTGAATCTGTTTCTTGCCGAAAAATGTGGTCCTTTTCCTCTTCGAAAATAAGCTCTGCTCAAGGGGCTTTGATGTAACAAAACTGTCATGCAACCGCCATATAATGCCGCCAAGCCTAGCTCACATTGAGGTCTTGCATGTCATCGGAATCGATCAACCTGGTCATGGCGGGCAGTAGAAAACGCCGGATCAAGGATAAGTTGGCCAAGTACGGAGTCACCACTGGTGGTGCCCTGGTGCTGGTGGCCCTGTTGCTCATTTTTTTCTATCTGCTTTATGTGGTGAAACCTATTTTCAACGGCGCCACCATGGAGCCGACCACGTCGTTCAGCCTGCCCATTGAAGGCAAGACAGCCTGGCTCGGGATGGAAGAGCAGAACGAGATCGGCTATCGCTTCAGCGACAAGGGGCTGGTCAACTTCTTTGCCATTCAGGCGGATGGCAAGGTCAAGGTGGGGCAGGCCATTGGTCAGGCTCAGGTTGCCGGTGACATCACGACTGTCACCAGCCCGGCGCCGGGCCAGAAGCTCATCGCCTACGGGTTTGCCGATGGCAAAGCTCTGGTGATGCAACCCTATTTCAAGGTTTCCTATCCCAATGATGTGCGGGTCATCGAGCCCAGCCTGAAATATCCCTTCGGCGATGAGCCCGTGGTGATCGATCCCCAAGGCAAGGCGCTGCAGCTGATGGTATTTGAGGCCACCAAGGACAAGATGGCCACCGCCGCCGTGACCGAAGATGGTCGCGGCGTGATGACGGTGATGAGTGGCGAGGAGAATTTCATCTCGGGTGAAGTGGAGTGGAGCGCCCAGAACTACAGCATCCCCTCCTTGCCGCGTCATGTGGATCAAATGCTGCTGACTCCCAATCTGCGCATTCTGTTCGTGCGTGAGGCTAACCGCCTCTCCGTCTACGACATCCACAACCTCAATGATATCTCCCTGCGCAACGTCATGGAGATCAATGCCCCCAATGCCAACGTGACCCGGGTCGAGCTGCTCGCCGGTGCCTCCTCTTTGCTGGTGGGTAACGACAATGGTGTCATCTCCCAATGGTTCGAAGTGGCCAAGGATGGCAAGCGCCAGTTCACCCAGATCCGTGATTTCAAAGGCGATGGCCCTGTGGATCTGCTGACCCCTGAGCACTTTCGCAAGGGCTTCATCAGCGCAGGCAAGGATGGCACCATCAGCTTCTTCCACGCCACTGGCGAGACCAAGCTGCTGAGCGAGAAGGTGGAGGGGGGCATGCTGTCGGCACTGGCCATCTCGCCCCGCCACAACGTGCTGCTGATGCAGCAGGGCGATACCTTCAAGTTGTTTGCGGTCGAGAATGATCACCCCGAGGTGACCTGGTCTGCCCTGTGGCAAGAGGTGTGGTACGAGGGTTATCCCGAGCCCATGTATGTGTGGCAATCCACCTCCGCCAGCAACGATTTTGAGGCCAAGCTGAGTTTGGTTCCGCTGGTGTTCGGGACTCTGAAAGCGTCTTTCTACGCCATGATGTTTGCGGTGCCGCTCGGTGTTGCCGGTGCCATCTACACCGCCTACTTCATGTCGGCCGGGCTGCGTAAATACGTCAAGCCGACGGTCGAGATCATGGCGGCGCTGCCGACCGTTATCCTCGGTTTCCTGGCGGGTCTCTGGCTCGCTCCTATTATCGAAGGGGCGCTGCCCGGCGTGGTGCTGCTGCTTGTCCTGCTGCCGATGGGGATGCTGCTGACCGCGCTGGTATGGAACTATCTGCCCGAGCGCAGCAAGTCCTGGTTGCCGGAAGGGTGGCATGCCATCCTGCTCATTCCTGTGCTGCTGTTGATTGGCTGGGGCGCCTTCTCCTTGAGCCCTCTCATCGAGAACGCCTTCATGCACGGCGATTCCCGCATCTGGCTGACCCACGAAATGGGCGTCAAGTTTGACCAGCGCAACTCCCTGGTGGTCGGTATCGCCATGGGCTTTGCGGTCATTCCCACCATCTTCTCCATCGCTGAAGACGCCGTCTTCTCGGTGCCCAAGCATCTGACCCAAGGGTCGCTGGCACTGGGCGCCACGCCGTGGCAGACCCTGAGCCGGGTGGTGATCCTCACAGCCAGCCCGGGCATCTTCTCGGCGGTGATGATGGGCCTTGGTCGCGCCGTGGGCGAGACCATGATAGTGCTGATGGCAACAGGCAATACCCCCATCATGGACTTCTCCATGTTCCAGGGGCTGCGTACCCTGGCCGCCAATATTGCGGTGGAGATGCCGGAGTCGGAAGTGGGCAGCTCCCACTATCGGGTGTTGTTCCTCGCGGCCTTCGTCCTGTTTGTATTCACCTTTATGTTCAACACCCTGGCCGAGTTCGTGCGTCAGCGGTTGCGTGAAAAATACAGCTCCATGTAACGGGCAAGGAATCGACAATGGGTAAGTGGTTTAAATCAGGGGCCCCCTGGATCTGGATGACAGGCGGTGCAGTGAGCCTGAGTCTGGTAGCGGTACTGGGTCTGTTGCTGCTCATCGGCTGGCGTGGTCTGGTCTATTTCTGGCCTCACCCCATCTATGAGTGGCAGATTGAAGATGCCAGCGGCAACAAGAGCGTGCTGATTGGCGAGATAAACGACCGTGAGCTGGTGCCGGTGGAGCGGCTGCGCGCCGCGGGTCAGCCCCTGGAAGGGGAGACGCGTGAGCAACTGACCCGCTATCTGGTCAAGACCGGCAACCGCGAGTTCGTCGACCTCGATTTTCGCTGGGTGCTGGAGACCGACATCAAGTCCCGTACCCAGCCGGCCGAGCTCGCCATGGTGGAGCGTGCCACCAACGGCAACTTCTACGGCTATATCGTCGGGGTGAAAGAGGATGGACAGGCACTGAGCGAGGATCTGCATCCCGCGCTGCAACGGGTACTGGCCCGTGCCAACGATCTGTCTGAACAGGCTGACGATTTGCAAAAAGGGGACATAGGCAGCATCAACTACCAGCTGGAGCGGCTGCGTCTCAAGGAGCGCAAGGCCGAGCTGGATGACAAGCTGACCGATCAGCTTAAAGCCCAGCTGGCTGAAGAACGTCAGGTGCTAAACGATCGCTATCAGGTGCTGGAGAAGGATCTTTTCTCCCTGCGAGCCCAGGCAGACAGGGACTCCATTACGGTCAAGGACATGCGAGGCGAGCTGGTGACCATGCCCATGTCCAAGGTACTGGATGTGGTATGGCCCAATGACATGAGCCTGCCGGCCAAGGTGGGTCACTGGTTCCACCAGATCGGCAAGTTTGTCTCCGATGATCCCCGTGAGGCCAACACAGAGGGCGGCGTCTTCCCGGCCATCTTCGGCACCGTCTTCATGGTGTTCCTGATGGCGATCATTGTCACGCCGCTCGGCGTGGTAGCGGCTGTCTACCTGCACGAATATGCGGGCAAGAACAGCCTGACCAAGATCATCCGCATCGCGGTGATCAACCTGGCGGGCGTGCCCTCCATTGTTTACGGCGTGTTTGGTCTTGGCTTCTTTGTCTATACCCTGGGCGGTTCGCTGGATCAGCTGTTCTACCCGGAGGCGCTGCCAAGCCCGACCTTTGGCTCACCCGGTGTCATCTGGTCTGCGCTGACCCTGGCCATCCTGACCCTGCCGGTGGTGATCGTCTCTACCGAAGAGGGGCTGGCCCGGATCCCGAGCACCATTCGCCAGGGTTCGCTGGCTCTGGGTGCCACCCAGGCCGAGACACTGTGGCGTATCGTGTTGCCCATGGCGAGCCCGGCCATCATGACCGGCCTTATCCTGGCGATCGCACGGGCCGCCGGTGAAGTGGCTCCGCTGATGCTGGTGGGGGTGGTGAAACTGGCGCCGACCCTGCCGATGGATGGCAACTTCCCGTACCTGCACGTGGAGCGCAAGTTCATGCACCTGGGCTTCCACATTTACGACGTGGGCTTCCAGAGTCCGAACGTCGAAGCGGCGCGCCCGCTGGTGTATGCCACCTCGTTCCTGCTGGTGACGGTGATCGTCGGCCTCAACCTGACGGCCATCGGCATTCGTAACCACTTGCGTGAAAAATTCCGCTCTTTGGAACATTGATGCGGCAGTCCAGACTGGTGTTGAGACAATGGATGAACAGCATGAACCTGACTGACATCACAGGCATTCGTAACCATTTGCGTGAAAAATTCCGGTCGCTGGAAGATTAATCCGGCTATCCAAGACTGATATTGAGGTAAGTGATGTGCGGCCAAAGAGCGTGCCGCCATCCCTCACCACCCAAGCATGACGGTTGCCGGAACATGAATTTGTCGGCCACCACAGACTGATTTGAGGTAACAGATGATCAACGTAACGACCGCATCCACCCAGCACACGGCGCTGGACTTGCTCAACCTGAGTCCGGAGCAGACAGCGCTGGAGGTGAAGGATCTCAACCTGTACTACGGCAACAAGCAGGCGCTGTTCAACGTCAACATGAAGATCCCGAAGGGGCAGGTGACGGCCTTCATAGGTCCGTCCGGCTGTGGCAAGTCGACCCTGTTGCGTTGCATCAACCGGATGAATGATCTGGTGGAGATCTGCCGCATCGAGGGTGAAATCCAGCTGCACGGCCACAACATTTATGACAAGGGAGTGGATGTCTCCGCCCTGCGTCGTCAGGTCGGCATGGTGTTCCAGCGTCCGAACCCCTTCCCCAAGTCAATCTACGAGAACGTGGTCTATGGTCTGCGGCTGCAGGGCATCAACGACAGACGCACCCTGGACGAGGCGGCCGAGCGTTCACTGCGTGGCGCTGCCCTGTGGGAAGAGGTGAAGGATCGACTGCATGACAATGCATTCGGTCTCTCCGGTGGTCAGCAGCAGCGTCTGGTGATTGCACGGGCCATCGCCATCGAGCCGGAAGTCTTGTTGCTGGATGAACCCACTTCTGCGCTGGACCCCATCTCCACCCTCACCATCGAGGAGCTGATCAACGAGCTCAAGAGCCAGTTCACCGTGGTGATCGTGACCCACAACATGCAGCAGGCGGCTCGGGTGTCGGATCAGACGGCGTTCATGTACATGGGCGAGCTCATCGAGTACTCGAACACCAACACCATCTTCACCACACCGGCCAAGAAAAAGACCGAAGATTACATCACAGGCCGTTACGGATAAGGAGGGGAACAGGATGAACCTCAATAAACAGATTACCGGCCAGTTCAACGGCTAAGGCATAATCGGAGCATCAAGGATTATTTGTATGGACAATATGAACCTCAATAAACACATCTCCGGTCAGTTCAATGCCGAGCTTGAGAATGTGCGCAATCAGGTGCTGGTGATGGGTGGTCTGGTGGAGCAACAGCTTACCGACGCCATTGCCGCCATCCACGATCAGGATCTGGATGCGGCGCGCAAGATAGTGGCCAATGACCACAAGGTCAACGCCATGGAAGTGGCCATCGACGAAGAGTGCACCCGCATCATCGCCAAGCGTCAGCCCACTGCGTCCGACTTGCGTCTGGTGATGGCCATCATCAAGACCATCACGGATCTGGAACGCATCGGCGACGTGGCGGACAAGATAGCCCGCATGCTGACCGACAACGCCAACAAGCCACAGCCGCCGCTGGTGTCGCTCGAGAACATGGGGCGCCGCACCATCAAGATGCTGCACGACGTGCTCGATGCGTTTGCCCGCATGGATCTGGAGGCGGCCATCGCCGTCTACAAGGAAGATGACAAGGTAGATCGGGAGTACGAGTCCATCATCCGCGAGCTGATGACCTACATGATGGAGGATCCGCGTACCATCCCCCAGGTACTCAACGTACTGTGGGCTGCGCGCGCCATCGAGCGGGTCGGCGATCGCTGCCAGCACATCTGCGAGTACATCGTTTACTACGTCAAGGGCAAGGACGTTCGCCATACCAAGGCTGACGAGCTGAGCGATCTGCTTGGCAAGAGCTGATGAAATGAATAAAAAGGCGCGTTTCGCGCCTTTTTTGTTGCACTGCATGTCAGAGCAAGATATCGCCACCCGGATAGCGGTTTTCTGCTAGAATATGCCCCCTGTGTGAGTCTCGGATGGACTCACGGTCTGGTCTCCCAGGCCCAGTTTGCCGTCTTGTGCTAAGGCGGGTGTAGCAATAGGTTAATCATGAGTTTTGCCGATAGTATATTTCTTCTGATGCTGCTGGTTGCCGGCAGTGTGTTCTTCTCCCTTTCCGAGATCTCCCTCGCCGCCTCCCGCAAGATCAAATTGCAGGTGATGGCCGATGAGGGGAACCGCCATGCCGCCAAGGTGCTGGCACTGCAGGCCCAGCCGGGTAATTTCTTTACCGTGGTGCAAATTGGCCTCAACACAGTCGCCATCCTGGGCGGTATCCTGGGCGAGTCTGCCCTGAATCCGGCCATCAAGGGGTTCATCTCCGGCTTCTATCAGGGCCCCTGGCTTGGCCAGATAAGTTCTGCCGCCTCCTTCGTGTTCGTCACCGGCATGTTCATCCTGATCGCCGACCTGATGCCCAAGCGCCTGGCCATGACCATGCCGGAGCGGATTGCCGTTGTGGTGGTTCGCCCCATGCTGCTGTGCGTGACCCTGCTGATGCCGCTGGTGTGGTTCTTCAATGGCATGGCGAATGCGTTGTTCCGGCTGCTGCGGGTCTCCATGATACGCAACGATGAGATCACCTCCGACGATATCTATGCGGTGATGGATGCCGGCGCCGAGGCGGGCGTTATTCAGCGCGAAGAGCATCAGCTCATCGAGAACGTGTTCGAGTTGCAGTCCCTCGGCGTGACCTCCGCCATGACGGCGCGGGAGAGCCTGATTTACTTCACCCTGCAAGAGGGTGAAGAGAGCATCAAGGCCAAGATCGCCGAACACCCCCACAACAAGTTCCTGGTCTGTGACCACAACCTCGACAGCATCAAGGGCTTCGTCGATGCCAAAGAGTTGCTGATCCGTGTCATAAGCGGCCAGAGCATAGATCTCAACAGCGGCTCCCTGGTGCAGAACGTCATCATCATTCCCGATACCCTCAACCTCTACGAGGCGATGGAGTACTTCAAGAACCACAGGGGTGACTTCGCCGTTGTGATGAACGAGTACGCCCTGGTCGTGGGGATAGTCACCATGAACGACCTGATGAGTACCGTCATGGGTGAGTGGGCCACCCACGTAGTGGAAGAGCAGATTGTGCAGCGGGATGAAAATTCCTGGCTGGTGGATGGTGTCACCCCCATCTCTGACGTGATGCGTGCCTTTGACATAGAGGCGTTTCCGGATAGCCAGAACTACGAGACCATCGCCGGTTTCATCATGTTCATGCTGCGCAAGATCCCCAAGCGTACCGACTCGGTCAAATACGCGGGCTACAAATTTGAAGTCGTGGATATCGACAGCTACAAGATCGACCAGCTGCTGGTCACTCGGGTTGAACCCATAGTGACCGACAAGTCCGCTCAGGAATCGTAAAGGAGCTACCAAGGAGTCATGAAGATGCAGTCTCATTCCCATGCGCTGGCCTGTGTGGCGCTTGCCCTGGCGCTGGGCGCTTGCAGTCAGAGCGCCCCCCGCAAGGCGGTTGTCGTTGCCAAACCGGTTGCCGCCAAGGCAGAAGTGGTGCCGCAATCCGATCCCGATGCCGTGGTACAAAGCGCCGTAGTGGAGCCAAGTCCGGTCTTTGATGAGGAGTATCACGGCCCGGATCAGGGATCCCTGGAGTCGGTAACCGCCCTGTTTGCCCGTGGTTACATCGAATCTGCCATGCGTGAAACCATGCTGGCGGCGGTGCACAGCGACTATCCGCTGCTCGGCATGCGGGATGTGCGGTTGACCGATCCTGTCTCCAAGTTTCTCACCTCGACCCAGGCTGCCACCACTGCCCACGACTATCTCTATGCCGGCGTGCAGCGTCGTCTCGGTCGCCCTTTGAGCCCGGCCCAGTGGGCGCAGATCTGGCAGGGATTGCCCCAGCAGGGGCGGGTCTCTGACTGGACCAAGCAGATCAAGCGAGTGCTGGCAGGGCGTTAAACCGCCAGCTAACCAGACAGCAGTGAGGCCACCCTTGGGTGGCCTCACTCATTTCTACCTTTCCTCATCTTTGCGTTCTGATTTCTGTTGATACCGATTGCTGCCTGCACTGCTTTGCTTTATCTTGCTTTAGCCATCTAAACATCCATATGTTTTTATGGCTGGTGTTGATAGGGATGCCGCACCACGATGAGGCCCGGCGACGCACAGCCGCAGAGCAACGCTAAAGAGTGCATGGCAGCGCAAAAAAGCTGCAAATCGACAAAACAGACAAACACAGAACAACAAAGAGACACGACAGATGGAAACACAGGCATTGTGGGTACTGGATGGTGGCATGGGACGCGAGCTGGCACGGCGAGGGGCGCCCTTTCGCCAACCTGAATGGTCGGCGCTGGCGCTGATGGAGGCACCACAGACGGTGCGCGAAGTGCATCAGGCCTATGTGGCGAGCGGTGCCCGTGTCATCACCACCAACAGTTATGCCCTGGTGCCGTTTCATATCGGTGCCGAGCGATTCGCCGCCGAAGGGGAAGCGCTGGCCGCGCTGGCTGGCCAGCTGGCCCGTGAGGTTGCCAATGAGCAACCGGGCTCGGTGCAGGTCGCAGGATCCCTGCCGCCACTGTTTGGCTCCTACCGCGCCGACCTGTTCGAGGCGGACAGAGTGGGCGAGCTGGCCACACCGCTCATTCGGGCGTTGTCACCTCATGTGGATATCTGGCTAGCCGAAACCATGAGCCTGATTGCCGAGCCGCTGGCCCTCAAGGCGCTGTTGCCACAGGATGGCAAGCCGTTCTGGGTCTCCTTCACGCTGGAAGATGAAGCGCCAGGCAGCGAGCCTGCACTTCGTTCCGGTGAGCGGGTGGCGGATGCCGTCACTGCACTGGCATCGGCCGGGGTGGACGCCATCCTGTTCAACTGCTGTCAGCCCGAGGTGATCGAGGCCGCGCTGACGGTGGCCGGTGACAGGTTGCAGGCGCTGGGTCGAGGGAATATTCGCCTCGGCGCCTATGCCAACGCCTTTCCGCCCCAGCCCAAGGAGGCGACTGCCAACGACGGGCTGGACGAGATCCGCGCCGATCTGGGGCCGCTGGATTATCTCGGCTGGGCCGAGCGCTGGCGCGCCGTGGGGGCCTCTCTCATTGGCGGCTGCTGCGGTATAGGCCCCGAGCATATTCAGGCACTGGCCAGCCGGCTGCGCTAAGGAGAGCACATGAAAGAGAGCAAAATAGGCCTCTGGTCCCTCACTGCGCTGGTGTTCAGCTCCATGGTGGGGGCGGGCATCTTCAGCCTGCCCCAGAACATGGCCGAGGTGGCCAGTGCCCGCGCCGTGCTGATCGGCTGGGGTGTGACCGGGGTGGGCATACTGGCACTCGCCGCGAGTTTTCTCTACCTGTCGCGGCTAAGACCGGATCTCGATGGCGGCATCTACAGCTATGCCCGCGCAGGCTTTGGCGATCTGGTGGGTTTTTTCTCCGCCTGGGGCTACTGGCTGTGCGCCACCATAGGTGTGGTGGGTTACCTGGTGATCGCGTTCGCCGCCCTTGGCAGCTTCGTCGATACCCCTGAACACATCTGGTTTGGCGATGGCAATACCCTGGCGGCCTTTATCGGCGAGTCCTGCATCCTCTGGGCGGTGCATCTGCTGGTGGCCCGTGGCGTGCAGCAGGCGGCCCTGTTCAATCTGGTGGCGACCCTGGCCAAGAGCCTGCCGCTGCTGTTGTTCATCCTGTTCGCCTGCTACTGGTTCGATCCTGTGACCTTCGCGGCGGATCAGGGGGGCAGCACGCTTGCTGTGCCGGTCTCCGAGCAGGTGCGCAACACCATGTTGATCACCCTCTGGGTCTTTACCGGCATCGAAGGGGCGGCCGTCTTGTCGGCCCGTGCGAGAAACAAGCGGGACGTGGGTACGGCCACAGTGCTGGGGGTAGTGCTGGCGCTGCTGCTCTATGTGCTCATCTCGGTACTGGCGCTGGGGATATTGAGTCGCCCCGAGCTCGCGGCCCTGCCCAATCCCTCCATGGCGGGGCTGATGGCCCAGATGACAGGCTCCTGGGGCAAGGTGCTGATCAGTGTCGGCCTCATTGTCTCTGTGCTTGCTTCTTACGTGAGCTGGACCCTTTTCTCGGCCGAGGTGCCCTACAGCGCTGCCCGCCACGGCGCCTTCCCGGCCATCTTCCGGCGCCAGAATCGCAATGGCACCCCCATAGCGTCGCTGTGGCTCACCAGTCTGACGGTGCAGGGCTGCCTGCTGCTGGTGTGGCTGCTCGGCAAGGGCTACACCAACCTGCTGCTCATCTCCACCTCCATGATACTGGTGCCCTATCTGCTGATCGGCCTCTTCCTGCTCAAGCTTTCCTTGAGTGGCGAGGGCAATGGCCTGATGCGGACAGTGGCACTGGTGTCGAGCTGTTATGGCCTCTGGCTGCTCTATGCCGCCGGTGTGGAATACCTGCTGCTCTCCTTGCTGCTCTACGGGCCGGGCCTGCTGCTGTTTCTCTACAGTCGCCGACAGCTTGGTGACCATCAGCGGCTCAGTGGTCGCGAGCGGCTGCTGGCCGGGATAACCCTGGTGAGCCTCATTCCCGCACTCTGGTCATTTGCCTCTCCATGAAGGGGATAAGTGATCCTTGCAAAAAAGAGAGCGCCCTGGCGGCGCTCTCTTTTTTGCTTTGTTCCCGGGTTCTGGTTCAGGCGCTGCCGGGGCCGGCCGGTTTGCCAAACAGCACCTTGAGCTTCTCTGACCAGGGGAGATCACGGGCCTCGCGCAGCATGTCGCGCCACTCGTGGAAGGTGAGGGTGAGCGGATTGAAGCTGCGAACCGGTTTGGTGATGCCAAAGCGGCATGGCTCGGCGGGATCCTCTTCCACAAAGGTGCCAAACAGCCGATCCCAGATGATCAGCACGCCGGCGAAGTTGCGGTCTATGTATTTGGCGTTGCTGGCGTGGTGCACCCTGTGGTGGGAGGGGGTATTGAAGATCCACTCAAGCCAGCCGAGCTTGCCCACCACCTGGGTATGAACGAAGAACTGAAAACCCAGGCTGAGCAGCACGGTCGCCACCACGGCCTGGGGCGGGAAGCCGATGAGGATCATGGGGATCCAGAACAGCCACATGCCCGAGACGGGGTACATCAGGCTCTGGCGAAAGGCGGTGGAGAGGTTGAGGCGCTCCGAGCTGTGATGCACCACGTGGGAGGCCCACAGCCAGCGCACATGGTGGCTGGCAAAGTGGAACAGCCAGTAACAGCAATCCTGCAGCAGGAACAGCAGCAAGATGTTCCAGACATTGAGCTCGATGTCAAACAAGCGCCAACCCCACAGGGCGTCATACAGGTAAGCGATGGCGATGGCCGTCAGTGCGTCACCCCCCTGATGCATCAGAGCCAGGGTGGCGTTGGCGAAGAGATCCTTCCACTGGTAGGTGGCGGTGGGAAAGGCCGCCCCGTGCTTGCGCAGGTAAAGCATCTCCCAGCCGACAAATGCCAAAAAGACGGGGGAGAGATAAAGCAGCAGCAGTTGCACATCCATGTCGGGCATCCGGTTTGACCAGTTGTGTTCCAGCATACCGAATGGATTTAAAATTTCATTAACATATTGCACCGCCATCTGGTGACGGACTTATGGAAAAATTATGGTAAGTATTTGTTTTAATGTGACAAATAAGATGGCTACGAGATTTGGCAGGGACGAAGTACCTGGCCCTGTGTTGCTGCAGGATCCAGCCCCATTAAGATGGCAGGCCAAGTCCGTGCTGGAAAAACAGAGGGAGCCATGGGCTCCCTCTTCTGCTTTCTACGGCTGTCAGCGTCAGAGCACCTGACTCAGGAACTGGCGCAGGCGTGGGGAGGGAGGATTGTCAAAGAAGTCGGTGGGCTTTTCATCCACCAGCAGCTCGCCGTTTTCCATAAACAGTACCCTATCTGCCACCTCGCGGGCGAAACCCATCTCGTGGGTCACCACCACCATTGTCATGCCCTCGCGAGCCAGTCCCTTCATGACGTCCAGTACCTCGCCCACCATCTCGGGGTCCAAGGCGCTGGTGGGCTCGTCAAACAGCATGATGCGCGGCTGCATGGCAAGCGCCCGGGCGATGGCCACCCGCTGTTGCTGGCCGCCGGAGAGCTGGGACGGATAGCTCTCGGCCTTGTTCGACAATCCCACTTTCAGCAGCAGGGCCTTGGCCCTGTCCCGCGCGTCATTGCGCGACAACCCGCGCACCTTCTGTGGCGCCAGGCAGATGTTGTCCAGTACGTTCAGGTGGGGGAAGAGGTTGAAGGACTGGAACACCATGCCCACCTCTTCCCGCAGCTTGTTGACGTCACCCGGTTCGGTCAGGCAGATGCCATCGACCACTATGTTGCCGTCGTTGATGGTTTCCAGCTGGTTGAGGGTTCGCAGGAAGGTGGATTTTCCCGAGCCGCTCGGCCCGACGATCACCACCACTTCCCCTTCGGCGACTTCCGTGCTGACGTTCTTCAGGGCGTGCACACCACCGGCGTAGATCTTCTCCACTCCGCTGGCTTTTATGATGGGATCAGGCTTAGTTGCTGCGTGCATATTTCACCTCCAGACGACGCACCAGAAAAGAGAGGGTGCCGGTCAAGACCAGATAGAGCAGGGCCACGGTGAACCACACCTCGAACGGGCTAAAGGTGGAGCTGACCACCTCACGCCCCGCCTTGGTGAGATCCGTGATGGAGATGACAGACACCAGGGAGGAGTCCTTGATGAGGTTGATGAACTGGCCTGCCAGCGGTGGCAGCACCCGCTTGAAGGCTTGCGGCAGAATGACATAGCGCATGGTCTGGGCCGAAGTGAGCCCCAGACTGCGACCGGCCTCCATCTGCCCCTTGTGAATGGAGCTGATGCCGGCGCGCACGATTTCGGCCACATAGGCGCCAGTAAAGACGGCCAGTGCCGCTACCCCGGCGGTGAAACGGTCCAGGTTCAGCACAGTGCCGATAAAGAAGTAGACGATGAAGATCTGCACCAGCAGTGGCGTGCCGCGAATGAGCTCCACATAGGTGACAGCCAGATTACGCAAGGCCGGATTGGGGGAGAGGCGGGCCAGCCCTGCCAGGGTGCCGAGCAGGATGGCAAATACCCCTGCCACCAGGGAGAGCTTGACCGTGACCCAGACACCCCAGGCGATGGGGCCCGCAGTCCAGGTGAGTTCGGTATCCAGGGTATCGCCCCGGAAAATGGTGTCCCCTTCGGTGACCTTCACTCCTGTATTGGCGATGGCTTGTCGCTGATTGGGGTCGAGATCATTTTGCAGGAACAGTTTGCCCTTCTCGGCGCTGGTGGTGCCGGCGATCACTGTGCCGTCAAATTCGGCCAGGTTGTTCTGCTCCGCCTGGTAGGCGATGTATTGGGGAATTCGCTCCCAGCGCCAGGTGTAATCCACGGACTGAACCGCTTTATAGATGCCGAATACGGCAGCCAGCAGCATCAGCAGGAAGACGCCGTGCCAGAGCAATTGGTTGGGTTGTTTTTCCATCTGTCTTGTTGGGTTGTGCACTGTCGCAACCTCTTTGTAGTTATTGTGTGGGGATCTGCGTGAAGGGGCGGCAGGCCGCCCCTTGGGAGGTTACTTGAGCTGATTCAGCCAGGCGTTGGATTCGAACCACTTCTTGTAGAGGCGGTCGTAGCTGCCATCGCCCTTGATCTGGCGCAGGTAGTTGTTGAACCAGTTGAGGGTGTCCTGATCGCCCTTGCGGATGGCCCAGGCCAGGGGTTCGAAGGTGAATGGTTTGTCCAGGTGCACAACGGCATCGGTATTCTGGGAAGCGAAGATGGCGTTGTAGGGCAGGTCGTAGACGAAGGCGTCAACCTTGCCGTTGATCACTTCCAGCTTGGCGTCATCCTGGGTTTCAAACTGCAGCAGGGTCGCTTTGGGGATCAGACGTTTGACCGCCTGCTCGCCTGTGGTGCCGAGCTTGACCGCGATTTTGTACTTGGGATCGTTCAAATCGCTGAAGGATTTGATCTCGCCGACCTTGTCCTTGCGCAGCACTATGGTCTGGCCCACGACTATGTAGGGATCAGCAAAGTTGACGCGCAGGTTGCGCTGGGGGGTGACTGTCATGCCGCCCATGATGACGTCGAACTTGTCGGTCAGCAGCGCAGGTATGATGCCATCCCAGGCGGTGTTGACGAACTCCACCTTGACGCCCATCTCCTTGGCGACCATCTTGGCGAGATCCACGTCAAAGCCGATGTACTGGCCTTGCTTGTTGGTCATTTCAAAGGGTTGATAGCCGGCGTCGAAACCGACTCTCAGCACGCCGCGATCGAGCACGGCATCCAGGGTGGAGGCAGGGGCGGCGGCGTTGGCGAGCCCGCACAGCAGCAAGGTAGAGAGAATGAGTTTTTTGATCATAAGTGACGTCTCTGTCGGTGGTGTGTTCGGCCTTGAACCTGATCCCGTGCGACTCCGTGGCACAAGAGACTGCTGCATCCGGCAACAGGCAAGACAGGATTATTGTCTTGGTTGAGGCAAAAGCCCCATATGAGATTCCATTTTCTGTGTGCTGAGTGAAAAATGTACCAAATTCCGATTGTGCCAGATGACTCAACAGGTTAGTGACGCTTTTCCCCCGTGACTGCACTCATAAAATCACACGAAAACAACATATCTATCTAATGGAGCGGGTTCAAGTCCAAAATGCCAGCGGGACACTTTGTTACATCCGGCCTCGTCATCGGCAGTGCCAAACGTTACTCACTTTCTCAACTGCGACACGCATGGGATTCTAATGGAGCATATTTGGCGGATTTTTATGCAATACGTTAACTTTTATTGAGGATTTAGTCAGACACCACTGGGTCTTGTTTTGCGCTTCAAATATACTCAGTTACCTTCGTTTAGTGGCACGGGTATGGACGCCTCAATACTGCTCAAGCTGGATGTATTCACCCTCATGGTCATGGCCCTGGGTGGCTACAGCCTCGGTTTTATCACCCTCTCCATCATATGGTTGACTCACAGGGAGATCCCCGGACTCGGATTCTGGTGGTGGTCGAGCCTGTGCGCCCTGGCGGCCCAGAGTCTCTTCTCCCTGCAGGCCTTCATGCCCAATCTGGCGGGGATCTGGCTGGCCAATCTGCTGATCACCGTCTGTATCGCCCTGATGCCGCTGGCACTGCAACGCTTCTTCGGCAAGCCTCTCAGCTGGGGGGCAAGCGCGCTGTTCATGCTGGTCTATGTGCTGATCCTGAGCTGGAGCATCTTGTTCAACGACCATATGGCGCCCCGGGTATTGCTGGCCTGTCTGAGCTACATGGTTTTGGGGGCCGTGATCGTCTTTCTCATCTGGCGACACGGCTATCCCGCCTACCTGCCGGCTGTGCTGGTGTTCACCGTGGTCAATATCCTGCTTTATGGCTTCAACCTGATGCGGATGGGCTTCCTGCTGGAAGGGGATGCCAGGGTGCTGATGGATCAGAGCGGGGTCAACGTGCTGCCCTTTCTCTCCATGTTGATGGGCAGTTACCTCTCCACCTTCGGGGTGCTGCTGCTCTGCACCCAGTACCGGGCCCTGGCCCTGCGTCAGCAGGCCAGCCATGACTCCCTGACAGGTCTGTTGAACCGGCGCGGTTTCATGGAGCAGATGGGCGCGCGGCGGATTGGCGAGTTCGGCGCGCTGGCCGTACTGGATCTGGATGACTTCAAGCAGGTCAATGATCGCCATGGCCACGAGATAGGGGACAGGGTGCTGGAGGCGGTAGGCGCCTATCTCGGCGCTCAGCCTGAGCTGGTGGCCAGCCGTTTTGGCGGGGAAGAGTTTGTCTTGCTGCTGCCCAGAGAGGATGAACAAGCCCAGCAGGCACGCTGCGAACGGATATTGCAGGATCTGGCGGCGCTGGATCTGAGCGGGATCCACATCACGGTCAGCATGGGGCTGGCGCGCTGCCAGCACGACTGGCATTTCGATACCCTGTTCAGCCAGGCCGATGGCGCCCTTTATCAGGCCAAGCGAGAGGGCAAGAACCGCATCTGCCGACTGGCCTGAAGGGGCTGGCTCATACTGCTTCTGCGGCGAGAGGGCGTGGTGCCTGGGCCTTGAGGAAGGGGAGCAGCAACAGGGCCGAGACCCCTGCCGCGACCGAGATCACCACGAAGAAGCCGTTCCAGTGCCAGATCTCCATCACCTTGGCCAGCGGATAACCCGACAGCGCCGCCCCCATGTAGGCAAACAGGCCGACAAAGCCGGTGGCGGCCCCCGCCGAGTTTTTATGGGAGCACTCGGCTGCCGCCATGCCGATCAGCATCTGGGGGCCGAACACGAAGAAACCTATGGTGAAGAAACAGGCTGCCTGCATCACATAGCTGAAGAAGGGCATCAGCCACAGCGACCCCACCGCCAGCAGTATCCCCACCGCGAAGATGAGGTTCATCGGCCCGCGATTGCCGTTGAACAGCTTGTCCGATCCCCAGCCCGCCACCAGGGCACCGATAAAGCCCCCCACCTCGAACATCGAGATAGCCGAGTTGGCGCTCATCAGATTGAAGCCGCGTTGCTCCGTCATGTAGAGATTGCCCCAGTCATTGATGGCGGTGCGCACCACATAGACCAGCACGTAGCAGCAGGCAAGCAGCCAGATGTAGGGATTGCCAAGCACGTATTTGCGCAAGATCTGGCGATGGGAGAGGCCGGCATCCTGAGTCTGCTGGGCCAGCTCCATGGCATCCTGGCGCCACTCCCCGACCGTTGGCAGCCCCATGGCGCTCGGGGTATCTCGCAGTCGCCAGCACAAGAACAGCCCGGCCAGAATGGCGATGACGCCGGGCACTATCATGCCGTAGCGCCAGCCGTGCTGCAGAGCTATGGTGCTGACGATGAGGGGAATGAGCGCCCCGCCCACGTTGTGGGCCGTGTTCCAGGCCGACCACCAGACCCCCCGCTCGCTGCGGGAATACCAGCTGGTGAGCAGCTTGGAGCAGGGGGGCCAGCCCCAACCCTGAAAGAAGGCGTTGGCAACCCAGAGCGTCGCGAACAGCCAGAGGGATGATGACAGGCCGAACAGTATATTGATGACACCGGTGGCCATCAGCCCCAGCCCCATGAAGTAGCGGGGGTTGGCCCGGTCGCTGATGATGCCGGAGAAGAACTTGGAGCAGCCGTAGGTGATGTAGAACAAGGTCCACAGCATGCCGATGTCGGACTTGTCCAGCATGCCGTCCGCCAGCATGTCCGGCATGGCGAAGTTGAAGCTCTTGCGGGTGAAATAGAAGACAGCGTAGCCCAGGTACATGGTCAGCAGAATATGCAGTCGCCAGTGACGGTAGCTGGCATCTATCTCGGCCTGATCACGGATGAGCGGCAGTGGCGGTGCACTCCTCATAAAGCTCAACATATGACGGTCTTCTCCCTGGATGGTGCGTCAGTCACGGGGATCTTCCCGTTTGCGATTGGGCAGATGTACGGTCAGCTGGGTGCCGTGGATGCAGGAGAGCTGCAGGCTGCCACCCAGTGCCTGTACCCGCTCGCGAATACCGAGCAGGCCATAACCCTGGGGAGATCTGTGCCCCGGCAAGCCGCAGCCGTCGTC
>Ga0115550_1001452_pt1 | contig 17745 bp, 20 predicted proteins | sample COGITO_mtgs_1005_FD_87177 | JGI IMG/M metagenome (GOLD analysis project Ga0115550, IMG submission 87177) | Pelagic marine microbial communities from North Sea - COGITO_mtgs_100511 | ecosystem: Environmental > Aquatic > Marine > Epipelagic | place: Germany:Helgoland, sampling site Kabeltonne... | reverse complement strand
ATACGTGGTAGTATTACTTGGCGCTACGTTAATCGTTTCTGTAGTATCGCCTGTTGACCAAGTATAAGAATAATTTTCAGTTTTTGTTACCCGAGTGTTTACCCCAGCTCTAACCCAAATTTGGTGAACTGTGCTGCGGCTGAAATTATTCGGGTAATCATCAACTTCCCATCTTAAACCACCACCTTTTACACTCCAATGATAAGTGCCAGAAAGCCAAAATGGATAAGTAGTCATTGCTTCATTACCTTGGTTAGATGTATAAGAAGCAGATGATGCAGGTAAAAAGGCAGTATGACCGTTGAGTAACGTATATTGTGAACTGTTGTTTAGTCCGCTAATTGATCCGGTTCCTGTTTTAAAATAGCTGAGCATGCTGCTCGAATTAGATTTGAAGTGCATTACTCTGCTGTGGCCAGAGGTAATGCCATAAAACCTAACCTCTTCAGGATTTAATTTGGTGAACAATGCATTTCCAATATGCCCCCAACTTGTAGGACTAGAAGATTCGTCACCTCCTAAAACTTCTGAGTTAAGAAGGGGCGTTTTATCCGTAAGAATATTCAAAGCAGGATTTGTTCCACCTAAATGCACATAATTTAATGCCATTACCCAACCGCCTCCATCTTCATCAGAATCTACCTGAATCTTAAAGGTATCAGTACTATTCGAATACCAATATACCCCTGAAGGAATATTGTACACCTCATTTAAATTTGTAAATGGGTTTGTGCGTTTATAACCCAAATTCGAAGCGTTGGTGCTTAAGGTTACAGCAGAACCTGAACAGATAGTGGTATCAGGAATGGTTATGGAAGCAGAAGGCGTTGTAGATGGGTTTGCAAAACTAAACGAAGGGCTTGCTAAAACAGCCGCTTCAAACATTGCATCATCTGATGGATATTGACCATCATCAACGCCTCCAATATCACTTGCAGATCCACCCAAAGCGGAACTTGATGAGCTTGCAGAAGCAAAAGCCATTCTTAACGGTGTGTTCACGGTTATCCCCATATCAGAGAAATCAACGTAAAAATCCATAAAAACAGGGTCGTCATTAGCACCATTACAATTAGAGTTTAGTGCATAAGATCTTTGATGACGCTCATATCCTGGATAAGAAGCTAATGAAATAAACTGATTTGGTGCAGATACGCCATCTACGTTAGAAACAATAGTCCCACCTGCGTTTCCTGACCCGTAAAGCACCTCGATTTCAAAACCAGGATTGCCTGACTTAGAATTTGGGTCAGTGCTTCCAATTTTTAAATCTGTATCCAAAAGAAAACTATAGCCATAAGCAGCATTAGCAGGTTCATTTGCAATTCTAATCCTAAAAACAAGTTGCTCATCCCCATCACCAAAATTTGAGTTTGGATCATGAATCCTATAGTATGCGGCGTGCTGACCTGTAGTTGGATTATCTACAATTTCTGTTGGACCACAAGTAGACCCTGTTTGCAAATCGCTGTTGGGTTCTGTCATCAAATGAAATACCGTTATCCAATCAGATTGCTCAAATTGGGCACCTTCATCAGGTGTGGCACCCGTAAACTGACCACCGCTGCTAGTAATGTAACCATCGCTATTTGGGTCTAAAACTAAGTTTGAACCTATCCCTGTGGAGGGATCAAAAATTTGACCTGGGATTTGTGAAATTAAACTATGAGAAATTAATAAAAGGGTAGCAATTACCGAAAACTTCAGAGAAGTGTAAATCTTCATTTTTGAGTTATTGAGAATATTTTAACCTGCAAATATCCAACAACTAATTCATTCGTTTTACAAAATCAAAAAATTTTTTTTACTGAATAATGATGTTGCTGAAATACCTTATTTCAAATTTTTTGACTTATTCTTTTGCATAATAAAGAGAAATTAATATTCTGTTATTTTGAAATATTATTATTCAATTTATGCTTTAATATAAAGGATTTTTGTCAGTGAATAAAAATGTGAAATTGAAATTGTTAATAACCTTGTTGTAATTAAAAATTAATTTTACATTTGCAGCCCCTTTTTTGGGGATTTATTTAATTATTTCATCCAAATATTAAAATACGTGGATACGCTAAGTTTTAAAACAGTTTCAGTAAACAAAGAAAACGCCAACAAAAAATGGTTATTGGTTGATGCTGAAGGTCAAACATTAGGAAGATTAGCTGCTAGAGTAGCAATGGTATTAAGAGGTAAACACAAGCCTTCTTTTACACCACATGCTGATACTGGTGATAATGTAATCATTATTAATGCAGAAAAAGTTACTGTAACAGGTAATAAAGAAAATACCAAAGAGTATATAAGACATACTAATTACCCTGGAGGTCAGCGTTCTACAAGCTATGCTAGAATGATGGCTCAGCATCCAGAGCGTATTTTAGAAAAAGCTATTAAAGGCATGTTACCTAAAAACAAATTAGGTAGAGAAGTATACAGAAATGTTTACATCTATGCTGGTACAGAACATCCACACGAAGGTCAAAAACCTGAAGTACTTAACATCAATTCAATAAAATAAACATGGAGGTTATTAATACCCTAGGAAGAAGAAAAACTTCTGTTGCAAGAATTTACATGCAAAAAGGAAAAGGCGTTGTTGTTGTAAATAACAAGCCAATTGCTGAATATTTTCCAGTAGCTGAGCACCAACAAAAAGCCCTTAAGCCTTTTGCTGTTACCGAAACTACCGGAATGTATGATGTTAAAGTAAATGCAGATGGAGGCGGTGTTGCTGGTCAAAGTGAAGCTGTTTCTTTGGCAATCGCTAGAGCTCTTGTAAAAATTAACGAAGAATACAAGCCTTTGTTAAAAGCACAAGACTTAATGACTAGAGATCCAAGAATGGTTGAGCGTAAAAAACCAGGTCAGAAAAAAGCCCGTAAGAAATTCCAATTCTCTAAACGTTAATTTATTCATCGTGTTTGGTATCCAAACTTCCTACCATGCAGCGTTTGCTGTAAGGAGGTTGTCTCGCCTTGCTAGGGATCCTAGGAATGCAAACACACTGTTCTCGACAGTTTTCGAGATTATATAATTCAATTTTATCATGTCAAAAGCAAATTTTGAGGAACTATTGCAAGCAGGTGTTCATTTTGGTCACCTAAAAAGAAAGTGGAATCCAGCTATGGCTCCGTACATTTTTATGGAGAGAAATGGTATCCACATTATCGATTTACACAAAACAATTGCTAAGCTAGAAGAAGCAACTAATGCTATCAAGCAAATTGCTCACTCTGGAAAGAAAATTCTTTTTGTTGCTACCAAGAAACAAGCAAGAGATATTGTTACTAGAAAAGTAGCTGAAACAGGAATGCCATTTGTAACCGAGCGCTGGACAGGTGGAATGCTTACCAATTTTGTTACCATCAGAAAAGCAATTAAAAAGATGGAAAACATCGAGAAATTGCTTAGCGATCCTGAAGCTAACAATATCTCTAAAAAAGAAAGATTGTTGTTAGATCGTCAAAGAGTTAAGTTAGAAAAAAACTTAGGAAGTATTTCTGAATTAACAAGATTACCTGCAGCTCTTTTTATTATTGATGTACATAAAGAACACATTGCGGTGGCTGAAGCTAAAAAACTTAACATACCAACATTTGCTATGGTAGATACAAACTCAGACCCACGTCTAGTTGATTTCGCTATTCCATCAAATGATGATGCTTCAGATTCTATTGACAAAATTTTAACTTTTATCTGCGATGCAATTAAAGATGGTTTGAAAGAGCGTCAAGGCATGAAAGATAAAAAGGTTGAAAAACCTGCAAAAGAAGCTTCTAAAGAAACTTCAAAAGAGGAAGTAGCTGAAGCCACGGAAGAAAAAACAGTAACTGAATAATTAATTCAAAAAAAGAAAATAAAAATGGCAACAATAACTGCTGCTGAAGTAAATCAATTAAGAAAGCAAACAGGCTTAGGCATGATGGATTGCAAAAAAGCCTTAGTTGAAGCTGAAGGCGATTTTGAAAAAGCAATTGAAATCTTAAGAAAAAAAGGACAAAAAATTGCTGAAAAAAGAGGTGATAGAGATGCTGCTGAAGGCCACGTTATGGCAATTACCAATGCAGATGCAACTGAAGGTGTTACTTTAGTATTAAACTCTGAAACTGATTTTGTGGCCAACAATGCTGATTTTATAGCATTTACTACAAATATTGCTAATACAGCTTTAGCTGCTAAAGCAAAAACTAAAGAAGAGGTTAATGCCTTAACTTTAGAAGATGGTAGAACAATTCTTGAGCACGTTACTGACCAAATTGGTAAAATTGGTGAAAAAATTGAGGTTTCTGATTATGCTTATATCAGTGCACCTGCCGTAGTTGCTTATAATCACCCAGGTAATAACATTGCCTCTTTGGTAGGTTTAAGCGTTGCAGGCGAAGGTGTTGCTACAGCAGGAAGAGACGTTGCAATGCAAATTGCTGCTATGGCTCCAGTTGCTGTTGACGAATCTGGTGTTGCTGAAGATATTAAAGCCAAAGAGCTTGAAATTGGAAGAGAGCAAGCTATACAAGAAGGAAAGCCTGAACAAATTTTAGATAAAATTGCCCAAGGTAAATTGGTTAAGTTTTTGAAAGAAAACACCTTGTTAACTCAAGATTTTATTAAAGATAATAAAATGTCGGTTGCAGGTTATCTCAAAAGCATCAACCCAAACCTTACGGTTACGGAGTTCAAAAGAATTTCAATCGCAAAATAATTTAAAGAGAGAAGGTTTCCTTCTCTCTTTTTTTTGTGTTAATTTTCGCAAAATTTTCCTACATGAAATACAAAAGAGTTCTTCTAAAATTAAGTGGCGAAGCCTTAATGGGTAATAAAAGTTTCGGCATCGACCATAATATTTTATCACAATACGCCAAAGAAATAAAAGCAGCCCTTGAAACAGGAGTTGAGTTAGCAATTGTTATTGGTGGTGGAAATATTTTTAGGGGAATTCAACAAACCGATGGATCGATAGACAGAGTGCAAGGAGATTACATGGGCATGCTTGCCACCATGATTAACAGCATGGCTTTACAATCGGCTCTTGAAAATTTAGGTTTATATACCAGATTAATGAGCGCCATAAAAATGGAGCAAATTTCTGAGCCTTTTATAAGAAGAAGAGCCGTAAGGCATCTTGAAAAAGGAAGAGTTGTGATTTTTGGAGCCGGAACAGGTAACCCATATTTTACTACAGATACAGCTGCCTCACTTAGGGCAATAGAAATTGAAGCGGATATTATTTTAAAAGGCACTAGGGTTGATGGAATTTACACTGCAGACCCTGAAAAAGACGAAACAGCAGAAAAATATGAAAGCATTTCTTTTTCTGAAGTTTACGAGAAAGGGCTAAACGTAATGGATATGACAGCCTTTACTCTTTGCAATGAAAATAACTTACCAATTATTGTTTTTGACATGAATGCCAAAGGAAATCTGAAAAAGGTTATTAGTGGCGATAGAGTTGGGACATTGGTAGAAATTTAATTTTCATCAATTATTTTTCTTTTTTTTGTAACAATAAAAAATTACGGGCATGAACGAGGAATTAGAAATGGTATTTGACCTTGCAAAAGAAGGCATGAAAGGAGCAATTAATCACCTAGAAAATGAATTGCTAAAAATTAGAGCCGGAAAAGCAACACCTTCTATGGTAGATAGAGTTTTTGTTGATTATTATGGTTCAAGTTCTCCACTGAGCCAAGTATCAAATATTAACACACCCGATCCAAGAACAATTACAATTCAGCCTTGGGAAAAAAGTATGCTTGAGCCGATAGAAAAAGCCATTATTAACTCAAACCTTGGTTTGAATCCTCAAAATAATGGCGAAATTATTTTAATAAATGTACCAGCCTTAACAGAAGAGAGAAGACGTGACTTGTTAAAGCAAGCCAAAGTTGAAGGAGAACATGCCAAGGTGAGTATTAGAAATGCTAGAAAAGAAGCCAACGATGAAATCAAAAAGCTTCAAAAAGATGGACTACCAGAAGATACTGCCAAAGGGTCTGAAGAAGAAATACAAACTCTTACCAATTCTTTTTCGCAAAAAGTTGATGCTTTAATTGAGATTAAAGAAAAAGACATCATGACTGTATAAAAAAGCCACCGGAAAATCCGATGGCTCAACGCAATGCCCAAAAGGAAAACTTTTAAACCTCAAAGCCATTTAAGGGGGATTACGAATATTTTTAGATTAAAGGTTTAAGCTCCAAATCTAATTTTACTATCTCTTTTACCTTTACGATGCTTGCCCTAATTAAACTAAGGTTTTTAACGTATATTTATTTTTGTGAATAATTTGGTAAAAGAAATAGCCAATGTTTTTAAGTTAAATGCCGATGATGCTGTCGCCGCAGGCATGAAAGCTTACATGAAGAATCAATTTGATTTTTACGGCATTAAATCTCCTTTACGCAAAGAGTTACAAAAGCCTTTTTTAGAAAAATCTAAACTCCCAAAAATTGAAAACGTTTCTCAAATTGCCATAGAATGTTGGCAATACCCCAAAAGAGAAATGCACTATTTCGCATTAGATTTACTAGATAAGGTTTCAAAAAAATTATCACCTCAACATTTAATCTTAGTTGAAGAATTAGTTCAATCAAAATCTTGGTGGGATACAGTAGATTTGATTTCAACAAAAGTTTCGGGAACAATTTTGTTGAACAACCCCGAAAGAATAAATGAGTTTGCATCAAAGTGGAATCTTCATCCAAACATGTGGATCAACAGAATGGGTATTTTATTCCAATTGAAATACAAACAAAAAACCAATTCCGATATTTTATTTCATCATTGTTTAACCCATGCAAGCTCAAACGAGTTTTTTATTCAAAAAGCCATAGGTTGGGCCTTGAGAGAATACTCAAAAACAAACCCTTTGTTGGTGCAAAGCATTATCGAAAAAAATAACTTTAAACCGCTTTCTGTGAGAGAAGGAATGCGGATAATTTTAAAAACCAATTTATGAAAAAATTAATTTTTTTATTTCTAATTATTTCATCCTGCGCGCCATCGCGTTTTGTGGAGCCTTTAAAAAAGGGCCAGCATGCTGTTGCGCTAGATGTTGGTGGTCCGTTAATTGAATTTGGAGGTTTAATTATTCCAACTCCTCTTAGTTCAATTTCTTATGGTTATGGTATAGATTCAACAAAAACAGTTTTCGGAGGTTTGCATACAACTTCTTTACTTTTTGGAAATTTTCAAGGCGATATAGGGGCAACTTTTAAGGTTTTTAAGCAGGATAAGTATATTCCATCTATTAGTATTAGCCCGGCCATTAACTTCATTAAGAGACCAGATGTTAAAGGAAATGTTTGGCCTGCAGCCGATGTGAATTTTTACTGGAATTACGGAGAAAGAAATAATTACTTCTATGGTGGAGCCACCAATTGGTATGAGCCTGAGGCCACTCGAGCTCATGGCGAAAGCACAATTCAACGATTTATTTTTAACCCTCAAGTAGGGCATGTAACCAAGTTTAACTCTTGGCAATTACAAACTGAGTTAAAATTTTTAGCGCCAGGTGCGGATAATGAACTGTTGTTTGTTCCTTACAGAAGTGTTTTTGGAAGTAAAGGAACCACAGGTTTATATATTAACCTTATTAAAACATTTAAATAATGAGAAAATTTATCTGGATTTTAGGTATTTTGTTAGTTGTATCCTGCGCAAGGCTTGATGATATTGCCTTTGTTAATGATAACACTATTGAAGCATATTTTTATGATGATTGGGATGAAGATCCTGAATTTGAAATGCCCTTAGGCAAGTACGATGTTGCCGATTCAATGATTCATGAACTTTCTTTAACTTCTCAAGGACCTAATGATGACGAGCCTTATCTTATTAGGGCCATTTATTTGGGAAATTTAGCCGACGTTAAAACCGATTCGATTATTGTCTACTGTCATGGGCAAAGTCTTCATATGGATGCTTATTGGCAAAGGGCAAAATTATTAGCCCATTGCGGTGGTTTGCACCGATATGGAATTTTAGAAATGGATTACAGAGGTTTTGGTTTATCTGAAGGAAACCCAACCGAAGAAGGAATGTATGAAGATGTTAGAACATGCTTACGATGGCTCAAAGAAAACGGTGCAAACAACAACCGAGTTTTTATTTATGGTTATAGTTTAGGTACCGCACCAGCAACAGAAATGGCTGCCTATTTTGATAAGTTCAAACCACGAAAATTGATTTTAGAAGCACCGTTTGCTTCTGCTGAGAATCTTGGCCAAGAGTCAACCTTAATAAACTTTGACAGTAGATACATGGCTGATTTAAAATTTAACAATGCCGATAAAATTAAAGATGTTTCTCAGTCATTTTTACTGTTTCATGGGGAGAAAGATGATTACCTTAAAATTTCTAATGGTGAAATTATCTTCAAGAATTACAGTGGTGTTTATGGCGATTTTGTAAGGGTTCCAGAAGCAAATCATAGCGGTGAAATGGGTATTCCTCCAGCCATGGGACTAGAAGAGTACATCAACACAATTCATGAGTTTTTAAAGCGTTAAGCCTTTACTTTGAATATATACCAGCGAAAAATTATTTGGAAAAGGGTTCTCTTTGTAATTGCCCTTCTTATTGTGCTTTGCTCGCTTTGGTATTCGAGTATTATTGTAAATAAAATCTCTAACGAAGAGCGGAAAAAGGTTGAGCTTTGGGCAGGAGCAATTCAAAAAAAAGCCAACTTGGTAAATTATACCGACAAGCTTTTTGATAAACTCAGAACCGAAGAACGCAAAAAAGTTGAGTTGTATGTTGAAGCCATCAAAAGGCTAACAAACCCTAACCCAAACTTTAATCCAGATTACACCTTTTTAAGCAAGGTTGTTACCAGCAACACTACAGTACCTGTAATTCTTGCAGACCAAGAAAAAAATATCAAAACCTCCAGAAATTTAGATTCGCTTATTTCCCAAAGCCAAGATTCGTTACTCAGACAATTGGTAATAATGGCCTCTAAATATGAGCCTATAGAAATTAACTATTACGGAGACCAAAAAGACTTTGTATATTACAAAGACTCTAAACTATTTTCTGAATTACAAAAAGTGTTTGCCGATTTACAGCAAAGCTTTATTACAGAGGTAGCAAGCAATGCAGTTTCGGTTCCTGTAATTTACACCGATTCGTCAAAAAGTAAAATTTTAGCCTTTGGAAATATTGATTCAAGTTTGGTTCAAAAACCAGATGTTTCAGGGTTAATTGCCAAAATGCAATCAGAAAACCTACCCATAAAAATTGAACTTCAAGAAGGACACTTCAACTACATTTTTTACCAAGATTCTTGGATTTTAACCCAATTGAAATATTACCCGTTAATTCAATTTGGGGTAATTGGAGTTTTTATGTTGATAGCTTATTTTCTATTTAGCTCATCTCGAAGAGCAGAACAAAACCAGGTTTGGGTAGGAATGGCAAAAGAAACAGCCCATCAATTGGGTACTCCATTATCTAGCTTAATGGCATGGTTAGAATTAATTAGAGCCAGAGGAAATGACCAAGCTATGGTGGTAGAGTTAGAAAAAGACATCAACAGATTAGGTACTATCACCGAAAGGTTTTCGAAAATTGGCTCAACACCTGTGCTTACCCCACACAATATGGTGGAGGTAATTCAACATGCTATAAACTACATAAAATCTAGAAGCTCGCAAAAAATTAAATTCTCCGTTAATTATGCTGAAACAGAAACGTTTTTGGCGCAAGTAAATATTCCATTGTTCGAATGGGTTATTGAAAATTTATGCAAAAATGCCATAGATGCTATGGAGGGCGTTGGCAGTTTAACCTTAGATATTGGAGAAATGGGAAACCAAATTTTTATTGATGTTTCAGATACAGGAAAAGGAATTTCAACCTCAAAAAAGAAAACTGTTTTTGAGCCAGGGTTTACCACCAAAAAAAGAGGTTGGGGTTTGGGTTTATCACTTTCGAAAAGAATTATTGAAGATTACCACAGCGGTAAAATTTTCGTAAGAGAAACCAAAGTAGGCGAGGGCACCACTTTTAGAATTTTACTAAACAAATAATGGCCGGAATTTATATTCATATTCCGTTTTGCAGCAAAGCCTGCCATTATTGCGACTTCCATTTCAGTACATTATTAAAAAACAAAATAGCTGTTGTAAATTCTATTGCCCAAGAATTGATAATCCAAAAAGAATACTTGGGTTTAAGTAAGGTTTCAACCATATATTTTGGTGGCGGGACACCATCTTTATTATCAACTTTAGAGTTAGAGAAAATTCTAAAAACTATTCGCCAAAACTTTGTTTTAGAAAAAGAAGTTGAAATAACACTTGAGGCAAACCCTGATGATTTAACTCTAGAAAAAGTGCAAGAGTTAAAAGCAACAGGCATCAATAGATTGAGTATTGGTATTCAATCTTTTCACCAAAATCATTTAGATTTCTTTAATAGAAGCCATACCGAAAAGCAAACTTTTTTAGCTATTGAAAACGCAAAAAGTGTTGGCATAAATAATTTGTCAATAGATTTAATTTATGGCTTTAAAGATTTAACAGAAGAGCAACTGCAGTTCAACCTCAAGCAAATTTCTAGCTACCAAATACCGCATGTTTCGGCCTATGCTTTAACTGTGGAGCCCAAAACAGCGTTAAGCAGTTTTATCAAAAAAGGCAAGGTTGATCCTCCCTCTGAGGAGTTGGCTAAAACACAATTTTTAACCATAATAGATTATTTGCAAAAAGAAGGTTTAACCCATTATGAAATTTCAAATTTTGGCAAACCTAATTTTTTCAGCAAACACAATACAAGTTATTGGAAAAGTGAACCCTACTTGGGAGTTGGCCCTTCGGCACATTCATTTAATGGCAAAAATCGCCAATGGAATATTGCCAATAACGTTCAATATCTCAAGCTTATTCATGATGAAAAACCAATGTTTCAGAAAGAAGAGTTAACTGAAAAAGACAAGCTAAACGAATTGATAATGATTGGCTTGCGAACCATTTGGGGAATTGACAAAAAAAAGCTTTCCAAATTTAGCAGTGGTTTACAAAAGCAGTTTCTAAACGAATTGAAAAAATACCTAAGTCAACAAAAAATTACTGAAACAGAAACCTCCTATGTTCTGCAAAAAAAATATTGGTTTTTGGCAGATGGCATTGCTTCCTCTTTATTTCAGGTTTAAACCTGCTATAAAATAATAAATTTGCTTTATGCAAGCAAGCATCGAACTTTTTGGAGAAAATTGTAAAGTTGATTTTTCGAAACCTATTGATATTTCAATTCCTATTGGAAGTAAAGAAAAATGGGTTAAAGCTTGGTATGTAAACGAACCAACTTTTAAACCAGTTGAAGGAGATGGTTTTGTTGGAGCGGTTGCACTTGGTGGAAGTGTAAATTTTAGGGATGTAACTTTTAATCCTCACGGTCACGGCACCCATACAGAGTGTGTAGGGCATATAACCAAAGAAATACATTCGGTAAACCAAAAAGTTAAGCAGTTCTTTTTTGCGGCCCAATTGGTTTCTGTTGCGCCAGAAACAGTTGGCGAAGACTCGGTAATTACATTGAGCCAAGTAAAACAAATAAGGTTGAACAGATTCACCAAGGCTCTAATTGTAAGAACACTTCCAAACCAACTAGAGAAATTAAAAAATAACTACTCTTCTACAAATCCACCTTATATCGCACAAGATGCCATGCAGTTTTTGGTTGATTTTGGCATTGAACATTTTTTAATTGACATGCCTTCGGTTGACAAAGAAATAGATGGCGGCGCCCTTGCATCTCACCATACCTTTTGGAATACCAAAGGAAATATTCGGTTTAATTGTACCATTACAGAGTTAATTTTTGTTCCAAATAATGTTTTTGATGGAAGGTATTTGCTAAACCTTCAATTCGCTCCTTTAGAAAATGATGCTTCACCAAGCAGACCAGTTTTATTTGAAATTCAATAAATATGAATATTGAAGATTTAAGAAATTATTGCTTGGCCAAAAAGGGCGTAACCGAGCATTTTCCATTTGATGATAAAGTTTTGGTGTTTAAAGTTTTAAATAAAATGTTTGTGCTCGCCAATATCGAGAACTTTGATAGGTTAAATGAAAATGTAATCCCGAAAGAGCAATAGAGCTTAGAGAAATGTACCAAGCCATTGAACCTGGTTACCACATGAGTAAAATACATTGGAATACCGTATTTGTAAACCGAGATTTACCCCAAAAATTACCCCTCGAATTAATTGACCATTCTTACGATTTAATTGTGGAATCTTTGCCTAAAACGCTTCGCCAAACTTTAGAAACAAAGTGATGAATAAAACATTTCAAAAAATAATGACAACCTTAATTTCCTATTTTTTACAAGGATTATTAGTTGTTGTACCGCTTGCCGCAACTTTTTATGTGTTGTTTTCGCTTTTTGTTTTTATTGATAATCTGTTGCCATTTGAATATCCTGGTATTGGGGCTTTAATTTTACTTACCTCTCTTACCTTTTTGGGTTTTTTAGCTAAATCTATTATTGCAAACCCTATTGCTAGATATTTAGAAGGATTGTTAAAGCAAGCCCCCCTCATTAAAACAATTTATACTGCATTTAAAGATTTGCTAGGTGCTTTTGTAGGCAAAAAAAGATCGTTTAACAAGCCAGTATTGGTTAAGCTAAATCGCGAAAGTCAAGTGGAGAAACCTGGTTTTGTTACAAACAAAGAATTACACAAACTTGGTATTGAGGGAGAAAAAGTGGCTGTTTATTTACCTCATTCTTATGCCTTTTCGGGAAACTTGTTTATTGTACCAGCCGAAAATATTACTCCAGTAAATGTAAAATCTGCCGACTTTATGAAATTTATAGTTTCTGGCGGTGTTGCTGAGGTTGAACAAAAAGTTAATTAAGCAATTTCTTGAAAAATCTACTACACCAATACAGGCACCATATTCTACTGCATTTTATTGTGCTTATTTGGGGCTTTACCGGAATTTTAGGAAAACTAATTTCACTCCCTTCTCAACCTCTGGTTTGGTACAGAATGTTAATTGCCTCAATAGGAATTGGCATTTATATTTTTTTAGCAGGTTTGCTACAAAAACCAAAAACAAAGAATGTTATCATCTATGTAATTGTAGGTTTTGTAGTTGCAGCTCATTGGATTACCTTTTTCGAATCCATCAAGGTATCTACAGTAAGTATTGCATTGGCATGTTTGTCTTCAACCACACTTTTTGTGGCGTTTTTAGAGCCTTTATTTTACAAACGAAAAATTGTTTTGTACGAAGTTTTGTTGGGTGTAGCTGTAATTGTTGGGTTAGGTTTAATTTTCAATTTCGAGCCAAATTACAAATTGGGTATTTTATTGGCCATAACTTCTGCCTTTTTAGCTGCCCTTTTTGGAACCGTAAATGGCGTTTTTGTTAGAAATGACAAACCCCGTGTTATTTCATTTTACGAAATGTTAGGTGGTTTTATTGCCATTACATTTTACTTTTTGGTTACTGCAAACTTTCAAGTTTTTACAACTATTCCAACAAGTATGAATATTATCTACTTGCTAATTTTAGGTTTGGTTTGCACAGCATTTGCCTTTGTAGCAAGTGTAGAAGTTTTAAAAGTTCTTTCTCCATTTACGGTTACAATATCCATAAACATGGAGCCAATTTATGCCATTATTTTAGCCTTGTTGATATTTGGTGAGGAAGAAAAAATGACCACAGGATTTTATTTTGGGGCTGGTTTAATTCTAGCAACTATTTTTACAAATGCCTTTTTAAAATCTCGAATGAAAAAAAGAAATTTATCAAAAAACATAATAGCCTCATGAAAGTAAAATTATTAATTGCCTCTGTTTTTCTATTTTGCACTTTAGCCAAAGCCCAAGAAAAAGTAAAAACGTTCGAAAAAGGTTTTGAATTAACCATTATACATGATGTTGAAAAACCACAGGTAGAAAACCAAAATATTTCTAGCACATGTTGGAGCTTTTCTTCAAACTCATATTTAGAAAGCGAGTTGTTAAGATTAGGCAAAGAGCCCGTTGACCTTTCGGAAATGTTTATTGTATGGAATACTTATTTGGATAAAGCCGATATGTATGTAAGAATGCATGGCAATTACAATTTTGGGCCAGGTGGTGCTTTTCACGATGTTTTTTATGTAGCCAAAAAATATGGGCTAATGCCAGAAGAAGTCTATCCTGGTTTGCTTAAAGGAGAAGAATTGCCAATTCATTTAGAAATGGATGACATGTTAAAAGCCATGGTAGATGTGGTGGTAGATAACCCAAATCGACAATTATCTCCGGCTTGGAAGGGTGCAGTAGGTGGTGTTTTAGATGCTTACTTGGGCGAGAAGAAAGAAGATTTTGAATACAAAGGCAAAACCCAAACTCCAAGACAATTTGCCGATAATTTGGGCATCAATTGGGATGATTATGTAGAAATAGGCTCTTTTTCTCACCACCCATTTTACGAGAAATTTATTATTGAAATTCCAGACAACTGGATGTTAGATGAAGTTTACAATGTTCCCTTATCAGATTTAAAAGCAATTATGGAGAATGCCCTAAAAAATGGCTATTCGTTTGCTTGGGGTGCAGATGTTAGCGAAACCGGCTTTTCTTGGAAACATGGAGTTGCAATTGTACCCGAAAACGATTGGAACAAAGATGAAAAAGCTGCGAAAGACTCATTGTTAAGCAAACCAATCCAAAATAAAGTGATTACACAAGAGTACCGTCAGCAAGAATTTGACAACTACAATACCCAAGACGACCATGGTATGCATATAACAGGAATGGGTGAAGACGAAAATGGAAACAAATACTATATCGTAAAAAACTCTTGGGGCGAAACCAACGATGCCAAAGGATTTTTGTATGCTTCAGAGTCTTATGTTTTGCTAAAAACCATAGACATTATGGTTCATAAAGATGCAATACCTCAAAGCATAAAAAGAAAACTGATAAACTTTAAGTAATGGGTTTTTTTAAAAATATTTTCACATCTAAAGTTCCATCTACTACTAAAATAGATGAAATAGATTATTCCAAAATAGATAAAAACTTTTTTAGGTCAAATTATTTTTCCCCTAGAGTTCCTTTATTAATAAAGGGTGGTGCTAATGGTTGGCCTATGATTAAGAATTGGACTAAAGATTATATTATTGATAAATATGGTGAATATAAATGCACAGTAATAAGTGACTCAAGACCAGCTCACTCAAAGCTTAAAACTAATTTGGCTGATTATTTCATCAATCATAAGGGCAAGAGCACACTTACCTTAGATTTTGACCCAATGAAATCAGTATTTTTTTTAAAAGGGTTAAAATTTCCAAATATTTATTTTTCTAAAAAGGAAATACACCGTTTCTTTTTTTATCATTCCATTAAAGAGGCTGGCACCCTTCCGCACGTGCATAGAGATGCATTCAATATTTTAAGAAAAGGAAAGAAGAGGTGGATTATGCATGATGCAAACCAAAATATTTCTTCTGTTGGTTTTAAACTGTTAAAAGAGGCCTATGTAAAATACCCACCTGGAACACACGCAAAAGATTGGTTTAAAAAAGAACTAAATAGGGTTTCAAAAAAGGTTGAACTTTTTGAATGTTATCAAACAGATATGGACATTGTTTATGTGCCTGAAAACTATTGCCATACAGTGATTAATATTAGTGATGAAGTTTTAGGAATCGTAGTTGAAACTCTTAGATAAAAAACAGTAAAATGAAATTTAGATTATTTAGAGCTGCAACAAATAAATCAAAAAATAAGGTAGTTTTTTTACATGTCCCAAAAACTGGTGGTTCTACATTTGTAGGGTTGTTAAAAGACTCTATCAAGTTAAGTAAAAGCGATAGTTTGATTCCAACTCATATTATTGATCAGATTGGGAATGTTTATATTAAACATATAGATTTTAGCAATGAAGAAAGACGGTTTCAATACCCAAGTATTTTTAATGGCGAATTCGAGCAAGGAACTAAAGTTTTTATGCTTTTAAGAGATCCAGTGGAAAGAATTATTTCCGAGTTTAATTTTCAGTATCATTTATTAAACGGAAAAAACGGAAATAAAAATGCTGCAATTATTTCTAAACTTAATCCAACTCCTAAAACAATAAGCGATTATATAAAGTTTCCTCAAACTCAAAATTATCAAACAAAATTTTTATTAGGTAGAAAAATAGCTGACCCAAAGCAAGTTTCACAAGCAGAATTTGAAAAGGTTGTTAACGGAATTAAAAACATACCCATTTATTGTGGTATTACTGAGGAGTATTCTAGATTCTTGAGTCTTTTTCAAAAACAAACAGGTATTAAATTAAAAAATAAAATTACAGTTAGAAAGAAAACCCCAAAAGACCTCAAATTTGCAGTCTCAGATAGTCTAAAAAATAGAATTATTGAATTGAATAAATATGATTATGAACTTTTTTACTATGTAAAGGCTAATTTAAATATTAGTAATCTAAAAGATGAATCATTCTCTTTTGATGATAAAGGGTTTGTTATTTAATTTACTAAAGGAGCATTATTGATTATTCCATGCCTCACTTAATATCACATGATTTTTATTTAGGAAAGGTTTCTATTCAATTTATGGGTTATTTACAGAGTTTGAGATAAAAGTATCAAAAGCAAAAAGAAATGGAAACTAATGAAAACAAAGCCATATTTATTCATATTCCAAAAACAGGAGGTACAACTATAAATACCGCTATGCAGGGCACGTATTGGCAAACAAAGCCAGATTTTTTCTATAGACATATCGATCCAAAAACCATGGTTTCAAACTCCGCTGATATCTTTAACCCAAGAAATTTTGAAAAATACCAGAGTTTTAAAATATTTATGATGCTTAGAAACCCTATTGATAGGGCCATTTCTGAATACTCTTTTATTAAAGAGCGTCGAGATTTTTTTTCATTGTTAAAAAACAAGCCAAAAGATTTTAGAGAGTACATTTTAAACTCTCAAACATCAAATGGGGTAATTAAATTTTTGTTTGGGCATAAAATGTACTCGCCAATAAAAATTACGGAGCGTGATTTAGATAAGGTGTTAGAGGCTACTGATGCACTACCGATCTATACTGGAATATTTGAAGAGTTTGGAAAATCATTGGCTTATTTCTCTGAGAATACAGGAGTAACATTTAATAATAAATTAGAGGTAAAACGCATAACATTCAAAAGGCCTAAGGTTGATGAGATTTCAAATGAAGTAAAGAATCTAATAATAGAAAACAACCAATTTGACTTTGAACTCTATAATTATTGTTTAGATAAGTTTCAAAATGAAACTACCAAAATCACCTCAAAAGTTCAATTTATTGCAGATAAGTACAACCACGCAATTCCCTATGCTTTTAACTTTTGTTTTTTCGAATATTGCCTAGAAAACAAAGCTTTTATTAATATTAACCTGGATTATTTTAGAAGTTTATCACACTATTTAATCAAAGACCTTCAAATAAAAGATGGAAAATTATTTACAAAAGCTTGGTTGCAATCATTTATCAATCAATATTATTTGCAGTATCCAAACGATGAATTAGCAATTCAACTCAATAGTAATTTGGATCCTTCAGGCGACCCGCTAACTCAACTAGAGCTTGCGGCAAGCTTAATTGATAACTTTTACAAAAAGTTGAATACAAACCCAAATAATAGATTAAATTTTGAACCAGAAAACACAATTATTCCAAAAAAAGAATATGGGTTTTTCAATAAATTATTCTTTGGAAAAAAATAGTTTTTTATTCGAAAATATTGT